>BNJT01001171.1_pt1 | contig 258912 bp, 385 predicted proteins | sample 8540491 | NCBI WGS metagenome assembly BNJT01 (sample SAMD00202455, study PRJDB9452) | human saliva metagenome | host: Homo sapiens | reverse complement strand
TCCTATCTTCCCGGGCAGTCGCCCACCAGGTATTGTCGGCGCTGAAGAGCTTAACTACTGTGTTCGAGATGGGAACAGGTGTGACCTCTTCGCTATAATCACCGGATTAAACCTTACTAAATAACGCTTCTCACTAGCATTTCTTTTCCTTTGAAACCACTGGTCAAGTGCTCGACCCTATTAGTATCAGTCAGCTTAATACATTACTGCACTTACACCTCTGACCCTATCACGTGGTAGTCTCCCACGGGTCTTACCTTAAAGGAGGAAATCTATTCTTGTGGGGGGCTTCGCACTTAGATGCTTTCAGCGCTTATCCCGTCCATACGTGGCTACCCAGCTATGCCCTTGGCAGAACAACTGGTGCACCAGAGGTATGTCCATCCCGGTCCTCTCGTACTAAGGACAGCTCCACTCAAATTTCCAACGCCCACAGCGGATAGGGACCGAACTGTCTCACGACGTTCTGAACCCAGCTCGCGTACCTCTTTAATGGGCGAACAGCCCAACCCTTGGGACCTACTCCAGCCCCAGGATGAGACGAGCCGACATCGAGGTGCCAAACACCCCCGTCGATGTGAACTCTTGGGGGGTATCAGCCTGTTATCCCCGGGGTAGCTTTTTATCCGTTGAGCGATGGCCCTTCCACTCGGAACCACCGGATCACTAAGCCCGACTTTCGTCCCTGCCCGACTTGTATGTCTCGCAGTCAAGCTCCCTTCTGCCTTTGCACTCTACGCGCGATTTCCGACCGCGCTGAGGGGAACCTTTGGGCGCCTCCGTTACTCTTTAGGAGGCGACCGCCCCAGTCAAACTGCCCACCTGACACTGTCTCAGCACCGGTTCACGGTACATGGTTAGAATTCCAGCGTTACAAGGGTGGTATCCCAACGATGACTCCGCAAATACTGGCGTACTTGCTTCATTGTCTCCCACCTATCCTGTACATGCAACGCCGAAACTCAATATCAAGCTACAGTAAAAGCTCCACGGGGTCTTTCCGTCCTGCTGCGGGTAACCGGCATCTTTACCGGTACTACAATTTCACCGAGTCTATTGTTGAGACAGTGCCCAGATCATTACGCCTTTCGTGCGGGTCGGAACTTACCCGACAAGGAATTTCGCTACCTTAGGACCGTTATAGTTACGGCCGCCGTTTACTGGGGCTTAAGTTCAGTGCTTCTCTTGCGATGACACGTCCCCTTAACCTTCCAGCACCGGGCAGGCGTCAGCCCCTATACTTCAGCTTTCGCTTTTTGCAGAGACCTGTGTTTTTGGTAAACAGTTGCCTGGGCCTTTTTCACTGCGGCCTGCCGAAGCAGGCACCCCTTCTCCCGAAGTTACGGGGTTATTTTTGCCGAGTTCCTTAACAATAGTTCTCTCGCTCACCTTAGGATTCTCTCCTCATCTACCTGTGTCGGTTTGCGGTACGGGCACCTTAGGTCTAATTAGCGGCTTTTTCTTGACAGTGTGAAATCAGCTGCTTCCAGTCTATTGACCACCCCATCACGCCTCAGAATATATATGAACGGATTTGCCTATTCATACTCCCTTGACGCTTGGACACGCTCTACCAACGGCGTGCTCAGCTTATCCTCCTGTGTCCCCACATCATTCAAACAACCTTCGGTGGTACAGGAATTTCTACCTGTTATCCATCGCCCTATGGCTTTCGCCCTCGGCTTAGGCCCCGACTAACCCTGAGTGGACGAACCTTCCTCAGGAAACCTTAGATTTTCGGTGGGCAGGATTCTCACCTGCCTCGCGCTACTCATGCCAACATTCTCTCTCGTATAAAGTCCACAATACCTTACAGTACTGCTTCAACCCGTATACGACGCTCCTCTACCATACATTAAGTATCCGTAGCTTCGGTAATAGGTTTTTAGCCCCGTTTATCTTCGGCGCAGGGTCACTCGACTAGTGAGCTATTACGCACTCTTTGAATGAATGGCTGCTTCTAAGCCAACATCCTAGCTGTCTGTGCAACCCCACATCCTTTTCCACTTAACCTATATTTTGGGACCTTAGCTGACGGTCTGGGCTGTTTCCCTTTCGACTATGAAACTTATCTCACATAGTCTGACTCCCGTAGATGATACTCTGGTATTCGGAGTTTGATAGTTTTCGGTAACCGGTGAAGGCCCCTAGAACATTCAGTGCTCTACCCCCAGGTATCTTACTACGAGGCTAGCCCTAAAGCTATTTCGAGGAGAACCAGCTATATCCGAGTTCGATTGGAATTTCACCCCTATCCACACCTCATCCTAACCTTTTTCAACAGATATAAGTTCGGTCCTCCATAACCTATTACAGTTACTTCAACCTGGACATGGATAGATCACCCGGTTTCGGGTCTACAGCATGCAACTTTCGCCCTTTCAGACTCGATTTCTCTACGGCTCCAGTGCTCCAGCACCTTAACCTCGCTGCATACCATAACTCGTTGGCCCGTTCTACAAAAAGTACGAGGTCACTTGCGCTCCCTCTGCTTGTAAGCATAAGGTTTCAGGTTCTATTTCACTCCCCTCCCGGGGTCCTTTTCACCTTTCCCTCACGGTACTATTCACTATCGGTCACTGGGTAGTATTTAGGCTTGGGGGTGGGCCCCCGGCTTCAAACCGAATTCCACGTGTTCGGTCCTACTCTGGTGTCACATAGGTGATACTCATTTTTTTCGCATACGGGGATATTACCCTCTGTGTCGCAAACTTTCCAGTTGTCTTCTGCTAAACTTGTATCTACCATGGCTGTGATCCACAACCCCGTTAGTAAACTAACGGTTTGGCCTCTTTCCCTTTCGCTCGCCGCTACTTAGGAAATCGATTTTTCTTTCTCTTCCTCCGGGTACTTAGATGTTTCAGTTCCCCGGGTTGCCTTTATTCGTACTATAGATTCATACGAAAATACCTACACATTACTATAGGTGGGTTCCCCATTCGGAAATCTACGGATTGACGGATATGTGCTCCTCCCCGTAGCTTATCGCAGCTTGTCACGTCCTTCATCGGCTCCCAGTGCCAAGGCATCCGCCTTATGCTCTTTTTCACTTGACCATCAAGTGTGTAGCTTTTACCATTATTAATTAACTTCAGTAAATTGCTCTTTTTCTGGTTTCTCGGTTGAAATCGTTTACCCTTGCTATTCGTTAGACTCTCTTTCGATTATCTTTTAGAAACTTACGTTTCTAGCAAAAAATTTCTCGATTTCGTTTCGTTGTGATTTGTTGTTACAAATCTTTTTCGTTTTTGTGATACACGTTATTTAGTTTTCAAGGTTCATGGTGGAGAATAAGGGAATCGAACCCTTGACCCCCTGCGTGCAAAGCAGGTGCTCTCCCAGCTGAGCTAATTCCCCACGATACCAGAGAAAATTCTCATAGCATGAAATGGTCTATCCTTAGAAAGGAGGTGATCCAGCCGCACCTTCCGATACGGCTACCTTGTTACGACTTCACCCCAGTCATTGGTTTTGCCTTAGGGCGATAGATTAACTAACCGACTTCGGGCACCCCCAACTTCCATGGTGTGACGGGCGGTGTGTACAAGACCCGGGAACGCATTCACCGCGGCATTCTGATCCGCGATTACTAGCAACTCCAACTTCGTGTAGGCGAGTTGCAGCCTACAGTCCGAACTGGGACCGGCTTTTTGGGATTCGCTCCCCCTCACGGGTTCGCTGCCTGTTGTACCGGCCATTGTAGCACGTGTGTAGCCCAGAACATAAGGGGCATGATGATTTGACGTCATCCCCACCTTCCTCCGAGTTTTCCCCGGCAGTCCCACTAGAGTGCCCAACTAAATGATGGCAACTAATGGCAAGGGTTGCGCTCGTTGCGGGACTTAACCCAACATCTCACGACACGAGCTGACGACAACCATGCACCACCTGTCTCTCTTGTCCGAAGAAGGATCCGATTAAGGATCTGTCAAGAGGATGTCAAGTCCTGGTAAGGTTCTTCGCGTTGCTTCGAATTAAACCACATGCTCCGCTGCTTGTGCGGGTCCCCGTCAATTCCTTTGAGTTTTACACTTGCGTGCGTACTCCCCAGGCGGAGCACTTAATGCGTTAACTGCGGCACCGAAGTCTTGCGACCCCGACACCTAGTGCTCATCGTTTACGGCGTGGACTACCAGGGTATCTAATCCTGTTTGCTCCCCACGCTTTCGTGCCTCAGTGTCAGTAACAGTCCAGAAAGTCGCCTTCGCCACTGGTGTTCCTCCCTAATATCTACGCATTTCACCGCTACACTAGGAATTCCACTTTCCCTCCTGCACTCAAGCACCCCAGTTCGCAAGGCGAACAATGGTTGAGCCATTGCCTTTAAACCCTGCGCTTAAGGTGCCACCTACGCACTCTTTACGCCCAATAATTCCGGATAACGCTCGCCCCCTACGTATTACCGCGGCTGCTGGCACGTAGTTAGCCGGGGCTTCCTCCAAGGGTAATGTCATTTGTTTCTTCCCCTAGGACAGAAGTTTACAACCCGAAGGCCTTCATCCTTCACGCGGCGTTGCTGCATCAGGCTTGCGCCCATTGTGCAATATTCCCCACTGCTGCCTCCCGTAGGAGTTTGGACCGTGTCTCAGTTCCAATGTGGCCGATCACCCTCTCAGGTCGGCTACTGATCGTTGCCTTGGTAAGCCGTTACCCTACCAACTAGCTAATCAGACGCAGGCCCATCCTATACCGATAAATCTTTGACAAGTGATACATGTGTATCTCTTGCGTTATGGGGTATTAATCACCTTTTCGGGTGGCTATCCCCTGTACAGGGCAGGTTGCCTACGCGTTACTCACCCGTCCGCCGCTTTCCATAAAGAAAAATCTACCGAAGCTTCATTTCTTTATTTCTCGCTCGACTTGCATGTGTTAGGGCACGCCGCCAGCGTTCATCCTGAGCCAGGATCAAACTCTCAATTAGTTTGTATATTAAGCTTTCGCTTGAATATCTATCCTATTTCTCCAAGAACGCTATTGCGCTTGCAATATTCTATTCAGAATCATTGTTTTTGTTTGAGAAATTGTCGTTGTATCTTTTCGATACATGCAATCATTTCAGATTGCAGAACCATAATTAGTTCTTACCATGTTACATGGTCAAATTTTTATTTGACTATTTCTATGCTATGAGGGTTTTTCTAGGTTCTTGCTGTCGCATTTGACAGCTTAATCATATTACCATTTCTACTAGGTTATGTCAAGAAGTTTTTTTCATTCTTTTTTTAACTTTTCTAAATGGTTTTTCTCTGCCGCTCTTCGCGACAGCTTGATTATACTACCACAGCATCAAATACATTGTCAATCACTTTTTGAAATTAATCGAAATAAATCTAAGTACTTCTTTGCTGTGCAAATAAAACCCTAATTTACATATATCCTTATAGTCTTGTTATCCTGCTTTGCTTCTTTGATACATGCTGATATATCAACAAAATCTGTAGCTGCAATTATGTCCTGATCGGATATATCTCTTTTGATAATCTTGTATTCTTTAGACTTTCTGTCTATGAACTTGCTCTCATCCCATCCATGCTCACTGACCATTAATGGAAGAGCTCCGTAGTGCACGTCATCGGTTTCGAGTGAATCAATTACTCTCTCTGCTCCTAGCTCTTGAAGCAAGATTACCGTTTCTTCATTGTATACGTTGAAACCATAGTCAGCGTATAGATGCAAAGTTTCTCCACGCCCATACTTTCTCTCGATCGTCTTAATAAATGCAAGCGTACCGAGGTTACCTATATATATTCCATGTTTACCGGCCAGTTTCCAAAGCGTTTCTTCATTCTTTGATAAAATCTTATATTCCTTGCCCTTTGATATATTACTTATATATGGAATGATTCTTTCGTCGTCAGGACACTCTCCCACTAGAGCCGCTGCAGGAATTAGATAGCTGAGTTCAACTTCCGATTCTGTACACTTCGCTTCGGTTTCAGATTTATTGAATTTTTTTATATGCATCTAGGCTGTAGAAGAACATTTCTAATCTTGCGCTATCATCTCGTTTTTGCTTTTTAGTAGCGAACTAGGGAAGCTCAAGTGTCGGCTTTCCGTTTTTTTATATATCCGTTCCTTCCTTCACATAGGGCTGATTCGAATAAACTTAGCGTCTCACGCCTTAATTTGTTTAGTTCGGACATCTGAACCTTTAGACAGAATTCTCCGTTAAAATCGATTTTTTCGGCATCGAACGGGCTTCCGCCCAATTTGGCTAGTGCTTTAGCTATTCTTTCTCTTGCAGATGTTTCTGCAGGCTCAAAACGCTCCGTCTCATTTACTACGCTTATGATTCCGTTTTCATCGCTTATGCGAATCTGTATCTTGCCATCTAGCTCATTGCATTCTATATTTATCTTTGCTTTACGTAAGAACTTGCCCTCGTTCCAGTCTTTGTTTTTATAGCTATTTGCTGCTAGCTCGATTTGATCCTTACTAGTTATCCTGTAGACTGTGCACGACTTCTCGACACGATCTTTGATGTCACCAACTATGTATATGCCTTTGCCATCTTCCTTTAGATAAGTTACGACGTTGCCTGCCCTAATATTTTTACCACGAATTTCAATTCCATCGCCTAGGCGCAGCTCTTTGCTAGAGCTTATTTTGATTAGATTTCTACCTGCATTTGCGTTTAAAACCTTGCCTATTTCGACGCCTTTGTGCTTTGATATTTCACCCGACATGAAGTCTTGCGGATTTTGTTCGTTTAGGTAGGCGCTTGTGAATCCTCTATTGAATATCTGCGTTAATGCAAGTCTATCTTCTTTGTTAAGCTCATAGCTTCCATTCTTTGCATAGATGTCGAGGTATTTGCGATATATTGATGTCACGACTGCAACATATTCTGGCGATTTCATTCTGCCTTCGATTTTGAGCGAGCGCACTCCTGCTTCGCAGAGTTTGTCAAGATGGTCTATCATCGACATGTCGCTCGGACTTAGAAGAGCAGTTTCTTTTGTTTCGCCGTTTCCTTCCGCACTTTTTATACGGAAGTCTACACGGCTGAGCACAGCCTCCTCTGTTTCCGCTTCGGCCACCTATGTAGCGACTCATCTGACACTGCCCCGAATAGCAGACACAGATTGCACCATGACAGAAGACCTCGATTTCGCAAGGCGTCTCTTTACACAAAGTTTCGATTTCGGCTAGCGATAATTCTCTTGCTGGTACAACGCGACTGAAAGCCTAGGTCCATTGCCTGAAACACTCCGTCCTTATCGAATACAGATGCCTGTGTTGACATATGAAGTTCGAAACCCAGGAAGGTGTTTTTCTTACAAGATTAGCAAAGCCTATGTCTTGAACGATTATAGCATCGACTCCAATCTCATATAGATTCTTTGCATATTCTAGTGCTTCGAGCAGTTCCTCATCCTTTATAAGGACATTTACTGTTATGTAGACTTTTTACGTTTCTTTTTATGTGCAAAGCGCACCGCCTCTTCTATCTCGGATAGCTCAAAAATTATGAGCATTGATTCTTGCATTGAAAAAGATTGCCTCCTGCGTAGACGGCATCTGCTCCACTTTCGACCGCCGCAATAAAAAGCCTCTTTGCTTCCGGCAGGGGCAAGCAACTCGCATATGTTTCTATTTTTTTGCTCAGGCTGTTTTTGCTTTTTCCATTATCACCCTAGCTTCTTTCCATGAAATTGATAGTAGCACACCTCAAGTCTACCGTTGTATAGCTTGCGCCTTCTATCAGCCTTTCTTCCGAAGACCTTTGCTTCAATGTCCTTGTCCGTGGTTACCATGAACATAGACCAGCTTGGATTTTCAGCAAAGAACTTCTTGTACTTGCTGTAGATTGCTGCTATCTGTTTTTGCTCACCGATTCTCTCGCCATAAGGCGGGATTTGTTATGATTATTCCTGAAGGTTTTGATGCTTTGATCCTAGCCATATCTGCATTTATGAATCTAATGCATTCGTCAACTCCTGCTTCGATAGCATTTTTCCTTTTGCCGCCTCGATAGCCATCTTATCTATATCAATTCCGACGATATCTAGCTTTGCTTCATCATCCATCAAATCGTAGGCGCGCTTCTTCTCTTCCTTCCAGAGCTTCTTGTCTATGGCTTCCCATTCTTCACATGCGAAACTTCTTGAAAGTCCCTGGTGCAATATTCCTTCCTATCATCGCAGCCTCTATTGCTATAGTTCCAGAGCCACAACAAGGGTCGAGTAATACTCTGTCCTTATTCCAAAATGAAAGCTGTACCATTGCAGCTGCAAGAGTCTCTTTAATTGGAGCAGCTACCGTTTTAACCCTGTAACCTCTCTTGTGAAGTCCAGATCCGCTTGTATCTACCGTCAAAGTAACCCTATCTTTTAGTATGGTAACCTTTACCGTATACTCTGCACCAGTTTCTGGAAGGTTCTCCATCATATATGCCTCACCGAGTCTAGAAGCTATTGCCTTCTTGCAGATTCCCTGACACGCAGGCACACTATGAAGCTGAGACTTAACCGAAGTTCCAGTAACTGTGAACTTTCCATCCGGCGGTATAAGCGCTTCCCACATCAAAGCCTTTGTCTGTTGAAAGAGCTCCTCAAAGGTCCTTGCCTCAAACTCTGCCATCTTTAGCAAAACTCTATCGGCCGTTCTCAGCCAAAGATTGCTCCTTACTATAGCACGCTCGTCGCCCTCAAAGGTAACCTTTCCGTCCTCAGTTTTGAGCACCTTGTAATCAAGGCTTTCTATTTCGCGCCTTACAACAGCTTCAAGTCCAAAGGTCGCTGTCGCTATCAGCTCATATCTCATCGTCTTCTCCTATATCTTTTTAACATCTTTCTTTGATGCGAGAATTCATACATCAAAGATAATCATCCCTTTTGCGGTACAGCCTTAGGCTAGCTACCATTTAAAAATGGACGCCTCCCATGTGAAACACAAGGAAGCATCCACTAATCTGACTTATTTATAAAATGTGTTCTCTAGTATTATGCACATTATAGATAAGGTTCTCTTCTGTTGAGTTTGTTGCTCTCAATTGACTCGATAACGTTTAGCGCATTTCCGGTTCCTATCGCAACGCACTGCTCAGGATTCTCAGCAATTCTTACGTTTATTCCAGTTCTAGCCTGAATACGCTTGTCTAGTCCGTAGAGGTAGGCACCACCACCTGTTAGAACTATGCCTGAGCTTGTGATGTCGGCCGCAAGTTCAGGAGGTGTCTGCTCAAGAACGCTATGCACCGCCTCGCAGATTGTGTATAGAGGTTCCTCAAGAGCTTCCATGATTTCTTCTGATGTTATCTCTACAACCTTAGGAAGTCCACTTACAAGGTCTCTACCTCTGCACTCAGCAGTTATGGTCTCTTCTCTTGGTGATGCTGTTCCGAGCTTCTTCTTGAGATCCTCACTTGTTCTCTCACCTATGTAGAGCTTGTGATTCTTTCTCATATATCTAACGATGTACTCGTCAAACTTATCTCCGGCAACCTTAACAGAAGCACTGGCAACGATACCGCCCAGAGCGATTACCGCAATGTCTGTTGTACCACCACCGACGTCTATTACCATAACTCCGTCTGGTCTAGCGATATCAAGACCAGCACCGATAGCTGCTGCTACTGGGTTCCTCAATTAGGTAAACATTCTTACCGCCCTGCCTGTGTAGCCGCTTCTCTAACCGCACGCTTTTCTACTTCGGTTACTCCACTAGGCACGCAAACCATGATTCTTGGCTTAAAGAAGAAACCGCTGCCACAAGCCTTCTTTGATGAAGTACTTAAGCATCTTCTCTGTAATATCATAGTCTGAGATTACACCATCCCTAAGTGGCTTAACCGCTACTATGTTAGCAGCGTTCTACCTAGCATCTGTCTTGCTTCTTCACCTACTGCAAGAATCTCATCTGTATCCTGATTAACCGCAACAACAGACGGCTCCTCAAGTACGATACCCTTTATTCTTTATATAAACCAATACATTGGCTGTTCCCAAATCTATTCCAACTTCAGTTGCCATAAAAATTTCCTTTCCATCAACAAAATAGTTACTCCTATTATATACAAGATATGAACTTTTTTTTCAATGCAAAGCATGTTTTTGATTTGTAAAAGAGCTAATTTTTTTAAGTAGATTTTTGATGGAGTTTATCAAAAGCATCTACATCCTCTTCCGTTGTTCCCCACGCAGTTACAAACCTTGCTACGATTTTGCCATCTCTCTCAGGAGTCCATTCATAAAAGAAAAAGTTCTTCTCAAGCTCCTTTACTCCCTCAGTTGGCAGATAAGGAAATACCTGATTCGTCTGAGATGTTCCCAAAAACTCGCATCCAAGCTCATCTAATCCATTTCTCAGCTTTTCTGCCAGCTCGTTTGCGTGCCTTGCCATTCCGAAGTAGATGCTGTCTTCTCCACCTTCGAGCAAAGCCTCAAACTGAACACCTATAAGTCTCCCCTTTGCAAGGAGACCGCAGTTTTGTTTGATCATCCAGCGGAAATGCTCGTTCATATCAGGGTTTGATATTATGAGCGCCTCTCCGAAAAAGAGCTCCATTCTTGGTTGCACCTAGATAAAAAGCATCGCATAGTTTCGCAAGTTCCTTTAGACTCACATCACAGTACTTACTTGTGAGTGCCGAGGCCATTCTCGCGCCATCGATATATAGGTACATATTTCTTGCCTTACAGCAATCATACAGTGCCTCAAGTTCAGCTTTACTATACAAAGATCCGCACTCTGTCGGCTGAGAGATATACACTAGCTTAGGGATTACAGTGTGCTCATCTTCATATTCATCCCAGGCTGCATTTATACTCTTTACTGTGAGTTTTCCGTCTTCATCTGGCATGGCAATTATTCTATGACCCGTCGCCTCAACGCCGCCAGTCTCATGTGAATATATATGTCCGGTTTTCACAGCTACAACTGCCTCGTAAGGTCTCAGGCTTGCCGAAATTAAAGTAACATTACAAGGGGTTCCACCGACCATCATATGCACGTCGCAGTCTTCTCTTCCGATAAGCTCCTTAATCATCTTTGCCGCATTCTCACAGTGAACATCTAATCCATAGCCGTCTGTATGTTCAAGGTTTGTTTTTTGCAAGGCCTCAAGAACCTTAGGGTGTGCTCCCTGGCTGTAATCTGATCTAAAATAAATCATGCCTATTTCCTCCCTCTATATGCTAAGTTTGTCTTTTCTAAAGCAATGACGACAGCCGGAATCAAAACTATATGAAAGCACTACTCCTGGCATCGCATCTATAAAAAGCATACGTCATAAACATTTGATACGTGAAACAAAGTCCGGCCTGATTCGAGAGCACAATCATACTCGCTCCCCAGACAATTCTACCAACTATCATTGCCGTTATCAGAGAAACATATATACTACCTGTCTTCCTAGGAAGCTGGCTATATAGCAAGCCCGATATTAGTCCATAGGTCGCAAGCTCAAAGCTCATTGCAAAGCCCTCCGGAATCAAAGCTGGCACTCCATGTATTAAAAGACTTTAGCATTGGCGCAGCTACACCAACAACAAATCCAATCACTGGTCCACAAGCAAACCCAGCTATCAAAAACTGGAATATGCATAGGGCGAAGCCCTTGCCCAAAAGCGCGGAACTTGATCAGTAAGCATCGGTAAACCAGCACTAATTGCAAGGCATATCAGCGCCATAATTAAGTATGAAGTTTTAGTTACTTTCTTTTTCTTTGCCATACATTCTCCTAGCTTTTTTTCCTATCGATTATAATAACACACCTATGTTCTCTGTCAAATGAAATAGGACCAGATTATCAGATACAAAAACCCGAACTGAGCCTTCTCAGTCCGGGTATAAAACATTTTTTATTGGCTTAATGCTATTTCTCTACTACTAGAGCTGTTCCCATTCCGCCACCGATGCAAAGTGTAGCAAGACCCTTCTTAGCATCTTCTCTCTTTAGCATCTCGTGAATCAATGTAACGAGGATACGGCATCCTGATGCTCCGATTGGGTGACCAAGCGCGATAGCTCCACCGTTTACGTTTAGCTTAGCAGGATCAATTCCTAGATCCTTACCAACTGCTAGAGCCTGAGCTGCGAATGCTTCATTAGCTTCGATTAGGTCCATATCAGCAACTGTTAGACCAGCCTTGTCAAGAGCCTTCTGTGATGATGGAACAGGTCCTACACCCATGATCTTAGGATCAACACCAGCTGATGCGTATGAAACGATCTTTACTAGTGGTGTTAGGGCCAAGCTCCTTAGCTTTGTCAGCTGACATTACTACTACTGCAGCACCTGAATCGTTGATTCCTGATGCGTTACCAGCTGTAACTCCTCTTCCGTCCTTCTTGAATGCTGGCTTTAGCTTTCCAAGCTTATCAAGAGTTGAACCGAACTTAGGGTGCTCGTCTGTATCAAATACGATAGGATCGCCCTTCTTCTGTGGGATTTCTACAGGAACGATTTCTTCCTTGAATCTGCCTGCCTTAACAGCAGCTTCAGCCTTTAGCTGTGAATCAAGAGCGAACTGGTCCATCTGCTCTCTTGTGATTCCCCACTCTTCAGCAACGTTCTCAGCTGTAACACCCATGTGGTAGTTGTTGAATGCATCCCAAAGTCCATCGTTAACCATTGAGTCAACCATCTTTGTATCAAACATTCTTGCTCCCCATCTTGCTGATGGAACTACGTATGGAGCTAGTGACATGTTCTCTGCACCACCTGCAACGATGATGTCAGCATCTTCTGCCTTGATGATCTGAGCAGCAAGCTCAACAGCTCTTAGTCCGCTTCCGCAAACCTTGTTGATTGTCATTGCAGGAACTTCCTTTGGAAGACCAGCATCTAGCATCATCTGTCTTGCTACGTTCTGTCCAAGACCAGCCTGAAGAACGTTACCCATGATAACTTCATCAACCATCTCTGGCTTAACTCCAGCCTTTTCTAGTGCTCCCTTTATAACAACTGCTCCTAGCTCTCTAGCTGAAACATTCTTAAGTGTTCCACCAAAGCCACCAATAGCTGTTCTAACTGCGCTTACGATTACAACTTCTCTCATTGTAAGTACCTCCTAATGTCGTATTTTTCTCCGAAATTTATTCGTTTCCTAATATAATATAAGTACAATAACCTGATACATCCACTTTTACAACATTGTTAAATAATAGTCAATACCAAAATGGAAATTCTTTAACAAATTATTTCCTAAAAATGGGCGTAAAAAAAGGCGTTCCATATATTCTGGTTTAAGAGCCTCCTTTGGCCTGTCTGAGATTTTCTAGTCCCATGTCTTCTTCCCTGTTTACATACTCAACGCTCTCAGGAAGTTGCTTGCAGAACTCTCGACATACTACCTGGTATATCCCCCTAAAATTGTCGTTTGCTTTCTCAAAATGTTCAATCGCCATGCTATCAGAAACAGTCTCTCCTATTGCAAAGCCCTCGAGCTTTCCATTAATGTAAATAGCTGCTGAATAAACATTTGGTTCCTCTACTAGTTTGAGGATTTGTCCTATCGCATCAAACTCCGTTTCTAGAGAATCTATCTCCTCATCCTGCTCCTTGAGTTCCTTTTTGCTCAGTGGCAAAGGCTAAAAACCTCATCCCCTCATGTCTAAAGTGATTGGCTTTACTTCGTACTCATAAATTCTTGAGGAAGTAGTTCATATGATTTTTTTCTTCTTGTGTAGTGCTCTTCCCTGACAGGTTTATGAGTTTATCCTTAAGGTAGACATATTCATCTGCATCACGGTTTTCGAAAGATTTCTATCTCATCACCGAATGCCTCCTCTAGCAAGCCCTTCATTTTCTCTGGAATAGCTACGATGCGGAACTTGATTCCCCATATCGTCATATCTTCTCTTGCATTCAAGAATAGCCTTGCGAAGTCTTGGGATGTCATACTCCCCATTATCCGTCAAAGGCATGGAGATTACCGAGTCACTTCCGTCACCAGCACAGTTTCCACCCGCCATACAGACATAACCTTCGATGATGTCCCAGCACAAACAGTAGCTTCGTCTCCATATGTAGTTTGTAATATAGGTATAACCAGATGCCCTATAGTCATATCCGTTAAAATATCTCAGTAAAGTAGCTTTGTCTCCTGGTTCAGGATCCTCAAATGTGTGGCTAAATATCCTCATATATCAATTCTCCAATCCTTCAGTTTATCTAATTCCTCAAAGTCCGTAAGGTCTACCCTAAGCGGAGTTATCGTGATGTAGTCACAAGCATTGTGGAAAACATCAACATCATTTTTGTTTTCCTTGTGGTCTGGAATGTGACCCTTTAGTTTATATCTATCACCCTCGACATGCACAAATCCATCGTTGAAGTAACCAGGCCCTAGCTTCGATAGTTTAATACCTCTCAGCTCTTCGATTGGTTTGTTTGGCGAGTTAATATTTAGAATCGTCTTTGGCGCAAGCTCATTCTTTGCGTAGTCTATCAAAGCAATGGCCGCCCGGCACGCTCCATCAAAATGGGATGAATCGCGGTCGTTCACCGAAACTGCAATAGCCTTATATCCTCTCATCGTAGCTTCTAGAGCAGCCCCGACTGTCCCTGAATATACGGTATCAGTTCCTAGATTGCTCCCCATGTTTATACCCGAATATACAATATCTAGCTCTATGCCATTAGCCTCACACATTTGAATACCAACCTTTGTGCAATCTGAAGGAGTTCCAGAAACCATCCACGCCATTTTGGCGCAAGGAAATTCTACTGGGTCTCACAAAGATTTCCTCATCCAAGGTTATGGAGTGACTCTTACCGCTTTGCTGGGTACTCGGCGCGCAGACATAGACATCGCCGACTTCTGACATAGCTTTTGCTAAGGCCTTTATTCCATCGGCATGAATGCCGTCATCGTTAACGAGTAAAAAATTCATTAATATTTCATTACCTTTCCTATTGAGTCGTAGATGACAAGACTAGCCCTGCTATCATACGGAGTCTCTGTCTTATTTATCAAAACGAGTTCTTTACCGCGGTAGTAGTTTATAAGTCCCTGCTGCTGGATAAACTGCAAGCGATGTTCCTCCTACTATGAGAAGATCCGCTTCTGATATAGCTTTGACCGCACCTTCTATAGTTGCATCATCAAGCATCTCCCCAAAGAGCACTACATCTGGCTTAATTCTGCCTGAGCAGCTGCAATAAGGAACGCCTTCTTTGCAGTTAGCCTCATCCATAACGTAATCAAGATCATAGAACTTTCCACACTTCTCGCAGTAGTTTCTGTTTACGCTGCCGTGGAGTTCATATACCTTAGTGTTTCCTGCCTTCTGGTGAAGTCCATCTATGTTTTGCGTAACTATCGCTGTTAGCTTGCCTTCTTGCTCAAGCTTAGCAAGAGCCTTGTGTGCATCGTTTGGCTCAGCCTCTGTGTAAACTAGATTCTCCTTGTAGAATTTATAGAATAGCTTGTTATGGCTAAAAATAAAAAAATCCGCAGACACAATTGACTCCGGAGGATAGCCGTACTCAGTTTTTGCATGATATATTCCACTTTCAGACCTGAAGTCTGGGATATTGCTCTCCGTTGAAACTCCTGCTCCGCCGAAGAATACAATCTTGTTGCTCTTATCTATCAAACCTTTTTAATCTTGGATCCATTTGAGCTCCTTTTTAAAAAAACATTTGCATGTGATAATATACAAAGAAACAGATTAAGTATATTATATCATATTCGAGGGGGTATGTTAACATGAAAAAGACACTCGACAGTTCTTATGGAAGGCAGAAAAGCCAAACTAGCGGCACGGGTAAAGACTGCTCTTGTTTTGAGTGGCGGTGGCTCGCGTGGCGCTTATCAGTGCGGTGCATGGAGAGCTTTAATTGAACTTGGAATTCCAATAGACATGGTTGTCGGTGTCTCGGTCGGTTCTTTGAACAGTGCCATGGTAGTCCAAGGAGACCCCTTCCTTGCTTCTGAGCTTTGGCGCAAGCTTGTGACGGACAAAGTCTTTGATGTGAAGCCCGATGCTCAGATTACCGAATTTGCCGCTGAATTTTTTTCAAAGCAGGGGCGGTGCAGGTGTCAGCGGGCTTAAGGACCTTGTCGACACCTATCTTGATGAAGATTATATAAGAAAGAGCCCTATTGATTTTGGTCTTTTGACAGTCGAACTTCCTTTGATGAAGCCACACTATCTTTGGAAGGATGAAATTCCCGATGGAAAGATCGGAGACTACATTATAGCCAGTTCCTCCGCATTTCCGGCACTAAAAGCCACACAACATTGATGGCAAAACCTATATCGACGGCGGATATGAGAACAACATGCCGATCCACATGGCTGTCGAACGCGGCGCAACAAACATCATTGCAATTTATCTTGATGCAGTTGGTAGATTTGATAAAAAAATAAAGAAATGTCTAGCTCCGAAAAACATCAAGCTCATAAGTCCTAAATGGGACCTTGGGTCCTTCCTCGTATTTGACCCCGATAACACGGAGAAATATCATTAGGCTCGGGTATCTAGATGCTATGAAGGTCTTTGGTATTTACGACGGCGACCTTTACAGCTTTGCGAAGAAGGAATTTGATAAGAATACTCTCAAAAATTAGATTATCTAGCTTCAATATTTGAGCTAGATCCTTTGATTCTATATACGAGAAAAGAGTTTTTATCGCAAGGCTTGTCGACATTATTATAGAGTTCAACAAGCGCAGTGAAGCTTTGAAGGAGAAGGAACTCAAATCCAAGTACCATCAAAGCGTACCTAAATAGCCTTATATCAAAAATGAAAAAACTTCTCCCTGCAGAGATAAACGCTGCAAAATTACTTCTTAGCTTTGAACTCCTGTAAACCCTGAGCGTTGCACCAAGGAAATTGGATAGTCTCTCACTCTTCGGGATTCTCGAAGATTTCCTGGGAGCTTCCTTCCTCGACAATTACTCCCGCATCCATGAAGACTATGCGATCTGCAACCTCTCTTGCAAAGCTCATTTCGTGAGTTACAATAATCATTGTCATATCCTGACCGGAGAGGTCTTTCATAACCGAAAGCACTTCTCCTGTTGTCTCAGGGATCGAGTGCCGATGTCGGCTCATCAAAAGAGCATCAAATCGGGCTCCATGGCCAAAAGCCCTTGCTATTGCAACTCTCTGTTTTTGTCCACCGAAAGCTGTGCTGGGTATGCGCCAGCTTTATCGCTTAGTCCGACCATAGCAAGCAGCTTCTTTGCTTTTTCCTCAGCATCCTTGCGCTTTATTTTCTTTACCTTCACCTGAGCATAACTTATATTCTCAAGGCATGTCATATGTGGAAACAGATTGAAGTTTTGAAAAAAACCATCCCGCATTTTACCATCTAGCTCTAGCTTACCCGACGTCACTTTTTTCAAGTCCCCCTATACATCTTAGAAATGTGCTTTTCCCAGATCCCGAAGGCCCGATAATCGCAACAGTCTCTCCTTTTTTTGATATTGAGCTTAACGCCTTTGACTGCATCTTCTGTTCCGAATCGCTTACTTATATTATCCGCTCTAAGTGTGTAACTCATCTCTTAACTCTCTCTTGCAAAAATTCTCTATGCTGACTTTGCATCATACTTTTTTTAAAAATACTTTTCTAACTTACCTGCACCAAAGGTTAAAAGCCCCTGTCATAATTAGATATATTACCGCTGCTACAACAAATGGTGTCATATCTGTAAGTCTGTTTACCGTTGTGCTTGTTGATCTCATCAAATCGATTACGGTACCTATTGTCGACGCAAGCGCTGTGTCTTTTACAAGCGTAATTGCTTCATTTACAACTGGTGGAAGTACTGCCTTCATAGTCTGCGGAAGGATGATATCCTTCATAGTTGCAAACTTTGATATTCCAAGTGCCTCTGCTGCCTCATATTGTCCCTCGTCTACGCTTGCAATTCCGCCCCTATAAATCTCTCCGAAATACGCTGCGTAATTCAAAACAAATGTCAGAATTACTGCAAGAAATGGATTGATTTTTACTCCAAGGCTTATTGGGAAGAAATAGTAGAAGAAGTAAAGCTGAAGTATCAGCGGAGTTCCTCTAAAAATCCATATGTATATTTTGCAAAACCATCTTATTGGCGGGATTTTACTTTCGCTTCCCAGCGCAAATGGTAACCCTAGCGGTAGCGAAAGTACTAGTGTCAAAAACGAATATAGCAACTGTTACCTTTGCTCCGCTAAGTAAAAATGGTAAGTATTCTAAAATTGTATTCATTCTCTATTTCACTTCTTCGTAAACAACTATATCTTCTCCGAACCACTTCTTGCTTATCTCTGATGCAGTTCCGTCATCTATTAGTTCCTTGAGCGCCTTATTAACTTTATCGCGCATCTTTGTATTGCTCTTCTCAAAAACCTATTACATAGTAATCGTTTCCAAATGAGAACTCGCATTTCTTCATAATGCCATCAAGATTCTTGTTTGCATACTCACCAAGCACTTGGTCTACAACGATTACATCTACACGTCCTGCCTTTAGGTCCATGATTGCATCATCATATGTGTCATACTCAGATACATTATCTGCGAAACTCTTGTAGTTCTTATCAGCCTTAATCATAGCAAGAGCTGATGAATCAACCTGCGTTCCTATCTTTAGATTAGCAAGTTCGCTAGAATCCTTCACATCCACATCCGATGAATTTAGTGCCATTACCACAATCTTGTTATCTAGATACTTAGCTGAAAGAGCCATCTTTTCTTTTCTTTCAGGTGTAACTGACATTCCATTCCATACACAGTCAATCGATCCTGACTTTAACTCCATCTCCTTTGAATCCCAATCAATTGCCTTAAAGTCGACCTTCATATTTAGCTTCTTTCCAACAGCCTTTGCCATATCAATATCAAAGCCAACTAGCTTGCCCTTTGCATCTCGGAAGCCCATAGGAGCAAAGGTATCATCAAAGCCCCACAACCAAGGTCTCTTTAGATTCCTTCTTCGTATCATCCTTGCCTCCGCATGCCGTCAAGGCACATGTCATAATCAAAGTTAATATAACCGCTGAGATTATAAATCTCTTACTTCTCTTTCCTTTTTGTTTCTCCTATAAACATTCTATTCGTAGCCATTTTATTTCTTTTCCCTCGCTTTATTGATTTATCGTGCTAAAGTATTAATGTGTTAAATATACCATTGAAAAATTCAAACTGTCAACACCGTTTTTTTTAAAAATTTTTTTATAAAAAAATACCGGCACTGCTGTGCCGGCATCTTATGTCTACTTGTAATTTGACCTATTACTCGATGATCTCTGTTACAACACCTGAACCTACTGTTCTGCCACCTTCTCTGATAGCGAATCTTAGGCCTTCTTCGATAGCGATTGGTGTGATCAGTTCGATCTCCATGATTACGTTATCTCCAGGCATGCACATCTCTGTTCCTTCTGGTAACTTTAGGTCTCCTGTTACGTCTGTTGTTCTGAAGTAGAACTGTGGTCTGTATCCGTTAAAGAATGGTGTATGTCTTCCGCCTTCTTCCTTCTTTAGTACGTATACCTGTCCCTTGAACTTTGTATGTGGCTGAATTGTTCCTGGTGCTGCTAGAACCTGTCCTCTTTCGATTTCGTTTCTCTGTACACCTCTTAGTAGTGCTCCTACGTTATCTCCAGTTTCAGCATCATCTAGAAGCTTTCTGAACATCTCTAGGCCTGTTACTACTACTTTTCTCTTCTCGTCTGTGAGTCCGATGATTTCTACTTCCTCACCAACCTTTAGTACGCCTCTCTCAACTCTTCCTGTTGCTACTGTTCCTCTTCCTGTGATTGAGAATACGTCCTCTACTGGCATTAGGAATGGCTTATCGTTATCTCTTTCTGGTTCTGGAATGTAGCTATCTATTTCTTCGAATAGCTCTACAATCTTGTCTCCCCACTCGCTTGATGGATCTTCTAGTGCCTTAAGCGCTGATCCTCTGATGATTGGTGTGTCATCTCCTGGGAAGTCATACTCTGATAGTAGTTCTCTTACTTCCATCTCTACTAGATCTAGAAGTTCTTCGTCATCTACCATATCGCACTTGTTTAGGAATACGACGATGTATGGTACGCCTACCTGTCTTGATAGAAGGATGTGCTCTCTTGTCTGTGGCATTGGTCCATCTGTTGCTGCTACTACTAGGATAGCTCCGTCCATCTGCGCAGCACCTGTGATCATGTTCTTTACATAGTCAGCGTGGCCTGGGCAGTCAACGTGCGCGTAGTGGCGGTTTGGTGTCTCATACTCAACGTGTGATGTTGAGATTGTGATTCCTCTTTCCTTCTCTTCTGGTGCCTTATCGATCTTGTCGAACTCAACCTTCTCACCTAGTCCATATCTCTGGTTTAGTGTTGTTGTGATCGCAGCTGTAAGTGTTGTCTTACCGTGGTCTACGTGTCCGATTGTACCGATATTGATATGTGGTTTGTTTCTTTCAAATTTCTGTTTTGCCATTATTCTATTCCTCCAATTAGGTTACTTGCTTGCATTAACCTTTTCAACAAGGTTATCTGGAAGCTTCTCAAAGTGGTCAAACTGCATTACATATACACCACGACCCTGTGTCTTAGATCTAAGGTCTGTTGCATATCCAAACATTTCTGATAGAGGTACCATACCTCTAACTGCTACAGCACCGTTGTTCATATCTGAGCCTTCGATTCTTCCTCTTCTTGAAGAGATATCACCGATTACATCGCCCATATACTCATCCGGAACGGTTACCTCTACCTTGAATATAGGCTCAAGGAGAACTGGCTTACCCTTCTTTGCTGCTTCTCTAAATGCCATGGATGCTGCTACCTTAAATGCCATTTCAGATGAGTCAACTTCGTGGTATGAACCATCGTATAGTTCAACACCTACATCGACTACCTGATATCCAGCAACTGGACCAGTCTCCATAGCTTCTTTGATACCTGCCTCGATAGGTCCGATATATTCCTTTGGAACTGCACCGCCGACGATTGAGTTGATGAACTCAAATCCAGCACCTGGCTCACGTGGGAATACCTTAATCTTAACGTGACCGTACTGACCGTGACCACCAGACTGCTTAGCATACTTGTGATCCACATCTGCATTCTCGGTTATAGTTTCTTTATATGAAACCTGTGGCTTACCTACGTTAGCCTCTACCTTGAACTCACGAAGAAGTCTATCTACGATGATTTCTAGGTGGAGTTCACCCATACCTGCGATGATGGTCTGTCCTGTATCTTCGTTTGTGTATGTCTTGAAAGTTGGATCTTCCTCAGCAAGCTTCGCCAAAGCGATACCCATCTTTTCCTGACCTGCCTTTGTCTTAGGCTCGATAGCAATCTCAATTACTGGATCTGGAAATTCCATTGACTCAAGAACAATTTCATTCTTTTCGTCGCAAAGTGTGTCACCTGTTGTAACATCCTTTAGACCTACAGCTGCAGCGATATCTCCTGAGTAAACCTTCTCGATTTCCTCTCTCTTGTTAGCGTGCATCTGAAGGATTCTTCCGAGTCTTCCCTTCTTGCCCTTTGTTGAGTTGTAAACATATGAGCCCTGATTCAATAGTTCCTGAATATACTCTGAAGAACGCAAGCTTTCCTACGAATGGGTCAGCCATGATCTTAAACGCTAGTGCTGAGAATGGAGCCTCATCTGATGAAGGTCTTTCAGCCTCTTCTCCAGTAACAGGGTCAACACCCTTGATAGCTGGGATATCAACTGGTGATGGCATATAGTCGATAACTCCATCGAGCATCATCTGTACACCCTTGTTTCTGTAAGCTGATCCGCAGAATACAGGAACCATCTGGCAATCAATTGTCTGCTTACGGATAGTTTCCTTTACTTCTTCAATTGTCAGCTCTTCACCCTCGAGGAACTTCATCATGAGTTCTTCGTCGCACTCAGCAACTGACTCAATCATCTTTTCTCTCCACTCCTGAGCTATTTCCATCATATCTTCAGGAATATCTGTAATCTCGAATTCTTTTCCGAGATCATCCTTATAAATTTCCGCCTTCATAGTTACCAAGTCAATGATACCTACGAATGTTTCTTCTACTCCGATTGGTAGCTGAACAGGCACGGCGTTAGCCTTAAGTCTATCCTTTACCATATCTACTACCCTGTAGAAATTAGCTCCTAGAATATCCATCTTGTTGATGAAAAATCATTCTTGGAACTCCGTATTTTTCAGCCTGTCTCCAAACTGTTTCGGACTGTGGCTCAACACCACCCTTAGCGCAGAGTACTGTAACCGCACCGTCAAGTACTCTAAGCGATCTTTCTACTTCAACTGTAAAGTCTACGTGGCCTGGAGTATCAATGATATTGATTCTGTTTCCCTTCCACTGTGCAGTAGTCGCAGCAGAAGTAATGGTAATACCACGTTCCTGTTCCTGTTCCATCCAGTCCATAACAGCTGCGCCGTCATGTGTCTCACCAATCTTGTGTGACTTACCTGTATAGAAGAGGATTCTTTCGGTTGTGGTAGTCTTACCAGCATCGATGTGGGCCATGATACCGATATTTCTTGTGTTCTCTAATGAGAATTCTCTACCTGCCATTACTTTTCCTCCGTCTAATCAAACTACCATCTGAAATGTGCAAATGCCTTATTAGCCTCTGCCATTCTATGTGTATCTTCTTTCTTCTTAACTGATGCGCCTGTGCTGTTAGCTGCGTCAATCAGTTCCTTTGCAAGTCTCTCTGCCATGGTTCTCTCGCCTCTTGCTCTAACAGCTGCTGTGAGCCATCTTAGGGCAAGTGTCTGTCTTCTCTCAGGTCTAACCTCAATAGGTACCTGATAGTTCGCACCACCGATTCTTCTTGCTTTTTACTTCTAAAAACAGGCATGATGTTGTTCATTGCCTTATCAAATACTTCCAATGGTTCTTCACCAGTGATTTCCTTCACCTTGTCGAAAGCTCCGTAAACGATAGCCTGAGCTACGCCCTTCTTACCATCAAGCATGATGCTGTTGATAAGCTTTGCTACAACAAGATTTCCGTATACTGGATCAGGAAGTACTATACGTTTTGGTGTGTTTCCTTTTCTTGGCACTTCTCTTCCTCCCTCGCTTATTAACATCAAAATATAAATTTCGATATCTCATTCGCGGTATGCTACTAATTGCACGACTTCTCTTCACCGATACTCAAAGCGCAAGCGCTCTGGTCGATTACTCTGGATGACCCGGCAATCTTGTGGTCATTCAGTCTGTCCGGGGGTACTCGACAAAATTCGCTAAACGCTATTTGCCGTGGCGCTCAATATAAAATATATCAAGGGCTTAGTTCCCGATTGCTTGAATCAATAATTTACTTACTTTTTTTCTTTGGTCTCTTGGCACCGTACTTTGAACGAGCCTGACCTCTGTCATTAACTCCAGCTGTGTCGAGTGTTCCTCTGATGATGTGGTATCTTACACCAGGGAGGTCCTTAACTCTTCCACCTCTGATAAGCACTACGCTGTGCTCCTGAAGGTTGTGACCGATTCCAGGGATGTACGCTGTTACCTCAATTCCGTTAGTTAGACGTACTCTGGCAACTTTTCTAAGAGCTGAGTTAGGGCTTCTTAGGTGTTACTGTCTTAACAGATGTGCAAACGCCTCTCTTCTGTGGTGAATGAGTATCTGTTGCTGTTCTCTTAAGAGCATTCATACCCTTTCCGAGAGCTGGTGCAGTAGATTTCTTTACAGCACTTGTTCTGCCCTGACGTACTAATTGATTGATTGTAGGCATTGATTTCTCCTTTCCTTGATATATTATTTACAGCTAAACTGACCCTCATTAAGATCAGGGTCAGTTTAGTGAAAAACCAAACCTTATTCTACCATAAATTTTCTCGATGTGCAAGCGATGAAACTATTCTTCCTCAGGCGCTTCTACCTGTTCTTCGAAGTCTGTCTCACTTGCGATTTCTCCGATTTCTATATCCTCAAGATTTGAAATGTATTCGTTAACTGATACACTCTCATCTTCGTCTATTTCCTCGAAGATTGGTTCCACATCGCTCTGTGGTCTAATCTGCTGAACACTTTTTTTCTTCCTCACGAGCTCTTCTCTCAGCTTCTCTCTGCGCTTCAACCTCGCTTAGGTATTCGTCGATGTCAGCCTGATGCTCACCGTAATCAAGATTGATGTTACGGTACTTCTTCATACCTGTACCTGCAGGTATGAGCTTACCGATGATAACATTTTCCTTGAGTCCGAGTAGCTTATCGTTCTTACCCTTGATAGCAGCATCTGTAAGCACTCTTGTTGTTTCCTGGAAGGAAGCCGCTGACAAGAATGAATTTGTTGCAAGCGATGCCTTCGTGATTCCGAGCAGAACTCGCTTTCCGCTAGCTGGTGTCTTGCCCTCAGCCTCAGCGTTGCTGTTAGCTTCTGCAAGTTCCAGTCTAGTGTACATGCTACCTGGAAGAAGATCTGTATCACCTGGATCCTCAATCTTAAACTTTGATAGCATCTGGCTAGCGATAATCTCAATGTGCTTATCGTTGATGTCTACACCCTGGTTCTTATATACACGCTGAACTTCCTTTAGTAGGTACTGATAAACACCCTCTACTCCGTTCAGTCTCATAATATCATGTGGGTTTAGCGGACCGCTTGTGATGTTTCCACCCTTCTTTACTTCGTCTCCAACCTTTACTGCAAGGCGAGCTCCGTAAGGAACGATGTAGGTCTTATCGCCTTCCTCTTCGCTTCGAACGATAACCTCTGTCTTGTTATCTGTTCTTGCTTTGATTTCACGAACAACACCATCTTCCTCACAGATTTCTGCAAGTCCCTTTGGCTTTCTTGCCTCAAATAGCTCCTCTACTCTTGGGAGACCGTGTGTAATATCGGATCCAGCGACACCACCAGTATGGAAGGTTCTCATTGTGAGCTGTGTACCTGGCTCACCGATTGACTGAGCCGCTATGATACCGATTGATTCACCGATATTAACATGCTCGCCTGTCGCAAGGTTTCTTCCGTAGCACTTAGCACAGATACCTGATTTGCTGTTACATGTCATTGCTGATCTAATTGTTACAGCTTCAATACCTGCTTCTACTATCTCTAGTGACTGATCATCGCTGATTTCCTCGTTAGCTTTAACGATAACACGTCCATCTCTTGGATCAACTATATCGTTTAGTGCAGTTCTTCCTGCAATTCTCTGGTTTAGAGGTTCGATAATTTCCTTACCATCCACAAACGCTCTTACTTCGACACCCTCTGTGCTTCCGCAATCTATATCTCTTACGATTACGTTGTGTGAAACATCTACAAGTCTTCTTGTTAGGTAACCTGAATCGGCTGTACGAAGAGCTGTATCGGCAAGACCCTTACGAGCACCATTTGATGAAATAAAGTACTCGAGTACTGATAGACCTTCACGGAAGTTAGCCTTGATAGGAATCTCTACAGTATGTCCTGTAGCGTTCGCCATAAGTCCACGCATACCACCGATCTGTCTAATCTGGTTCTTACTACCTCTGGCTCCTGATGTTGCCATGATATTAAGGTTATTTGCAGGCTCTAGCGAATCCATCAAAGCATCTGCAACGTCATCTGTTGTCTTATTCCAAATTTTGATAATCTGCTCATATCTTTCTGAGTTTGATACAAGACCTGCTCTATATGCCTTTTCGTACTTATCAACTTCCTGCTGAGCAGCCTCGATGATTTCCCACTTGCTGTCAGGAATTTTCATGTCATCGATACCGATAGAAACAGCAGCCTTTGTTGAGTACTTGTATCCCATAGACTTAATGTAGTCAAGCATCAAAACGGTTCCTGTGTTTGCATGAACCTTGAAGCACTTATCGATTATCTCGCCTAGCTTCTTCTTTCCACAGAGGAAGTTAACCTCTAGTGAATATGGATCCTTGCTTCTGTCTATGTAACCTAGGTCCTGTGGAAGTCCCTGGTTGTATATAAATCTACCTACTGTTGACTCTACTAGTCCGCCACGAAGATCTTCTGGACCATCAAACATTCTAACCTTTACCTTAGCGTGAATGTTTACTACTCCATCGTGATATGCCATGATCATCTCATCCATATCTGTGAAGACCTTGCCGTCACCCTTTTCAGGTATTCTCTCAAAGCCAGCTGCCTTGTTTGCCTCAGAAAGCTTAACATCTGTGAACTCGTCCATAGCATAAACTGTACGTTCCTTACCATTTACGACTTCAATCTTGCGAGCTGTACCTGGGTATGTCAAGTAATATGCACCTAGAATCATATCCTGTGTAGGTGCTGTGATAGGTGAGCCGTCCTTTGGCGCCAGAATGTTGTTAACTGACAGCATTAGGAATCTAGCCTCAGCCTGTGCTTCTACAGATAGCGGTACGTGGACAGCCATCTGGTCTCCGTCAAAGTCCGCGTTAAATGGCGTACAAACAAGCGGATGAAGCTTTGATTGCCTTACCTTCTACTAGTACTGGCTCAAATGCCTGAATACCTAGTCTGTGAAGGGTCGGCGCACGGTTTAGCATTACTGGATGCTCTTTGATAACCTCTTCGAGAACGTCCCAAACTTCTGGCTTAACCTTCTCTACGAGCTTCTTAGCATTTTTGATATTGTGTGCATAGCCCTGAGCTACTAATTCCTTCATGATGAAAGGCTTGAAAAGCTCTAGCGCCATCTTCTTTGGAAGACCGCACTGGTAGAACTTTAGCTCTGGTCCTACGACGATAACCGAACGTCCTGAGTAGTCTACACGCTTACCAAGAAGGTTCTGACGGAAACGTCCCTGCTTACCCTTGAGCATGTCAGATAGTGACTTGAGTGCTCTTGAGCCAGGTCCTGTAACAGGTCTTCCACGACGTCCATTATCTATTAGTGAATCAACTGCCTCCTGAAGCATTCTCTTCTCGTTTCTGACGATGATGTCAGGTGCTCCGAGTTCGAGAAGTCTCTTGAGACGATTGTTTCTGTTAATTACTCTTCTGTAAAGGTCATTCAGATCTGATGTTGCAAATCTGCCACCGTCGAGCTGTACCATTGGACGAAGATCTGGTGGGATTACTGGAACAACTTCCATAATCATCCACTCAGGCTTGTTGTCTGAAAGTCTCAGCGCTTCTACAACCTCAAGACGTCTAACGATACGAATCTTCTTCTGTCCGCTTGCGTCCTGAAGCTTTTCGCGTAGATCAGCTGATAGCTCTTCAATATCGATATTCTGAAGAAGTGTTCTAACAGCCTCAGCACCCATAGCTGCCTTGAATCTGTCTCCGAACTGCTCCTTAGCCTCACGATATTCGATTTCTGATAGTATTTCCTTGTATGCTAAAGATGTATCTCCTGGATCAGTTACGATGTAAGCTGCAAAATAGAGCACCTTTCTCAAGGTTTCTTGGGGTAATGTCTAGGACAAGACCCATTCTTGAAGGGTATACCCTTAAAGTACCAGATGTGAGAAACTGGAGCCGCAAGTTCAATGTGGCCCATTCTCTCTCTTCTTACCTTAGCCTTTGTAACCTCTACGCCGCAACGGTCGCAGACTATACCCTTATATCTGATTCTCTTGTATTTACCACAGTGGCACTCCCAGTCCTTCATAGGTCCGAAGATGCGTTCACAAAAGAGGCCATCGCGTTCTGGTTTTAGAGTTCTGTAGTTGATTGTCTCTGGCTTTGTTACTTCACCGTGAGACCACTCTAAAATCTTATCTGTTGAAGCAAGCTTAATCTGCAGCGAATCAAAATGATTTAATTCATAATTATTCGGTTTCTTATTTGATACTTCTGTCAAAGCTCTGCGCCCCTTTCTTATATTTCTATATCTGATTGGTCAGCTGAGTCCTCTTCACTCTCTTCTTGACCTTCTTCGCTCAATCCGAATCCCTTAGAATAGAGCTCCTGCTCATTCTCGATGCGATTGTCAACATCCATGATGCTGTCGATTCCCGAAGGTCCTTCGTACTCTGAGAACTCCCTGAGTTCCAATTCCTTATTGTCTTCATCGAGAACTCTTACATCCAGTGCAAGTGACTGCATTTCCTTGATGAGAACCTTGAAGGACTCAGGAATTCCTGGTTCAGGAATATTCTCGCCCTTAACGATTGACTCATAGGTCTGCACTCTTCCGACGATATCATCGGACTTGACAGTAAGAATCTCTTGAAGTGTATATGCAGCGCCATATGCTTCTAACGCCCAAACTTCCATCTCTCCGAAACGCTGTCCACCGAACTGAGCTTTACCACCCAGAGGCTGCTGCGTAACGAGTGAATAAGGACCCGTACTTCTTGCGTGAATCTTATCATCAACGAGATGGTGAAGTTTCAGCATGTACATGTATCCTACAGTTACTGCATTATCAAAGTATTCACCTGTTCTTCCGTCTCTGAGCTTAAAGCTTACCTGTCTCAGAGTATCCGCAGTCTACTAGTAGCTCACGAATATCCTTCTCAGATGCTCCATCAAATACAGGTGTTGCGATGTACCAGCCCTTTGTCTTTGCTGCAAGACCAAGGTGAACCTCAAGTACCTGTCCTACGTTCATTCGGGAAGGTACGCCCAAAGGATTCAGCATGACCTGAAGGCTGTTACCATTCTCCATGAATGGCATATCCTCTTCCGGTAGGATTCTTGAGATAACACCCTTGTTACCGTGACGGCCGGCCATCTTATCTCCGACATTAATCTTTCTCTTTGTTGCGATATATACTCTTACAAGCTTGTTAACGCCAGGATTTAGTTCATCCCCGTTCTCTCTTGTAAAGATTTTAACATCAACAACTATACCAGTTTCACCATGTGGAACCTTCAGAGAAGTGTCTCTTACTTCTCTAGCCTTTTCGCCGAAGATAGCTCTTAGGAGTCTCTCTTCTGCGCTCAGGTCGTTCTCTCCCTTAGGTGTAACCTTACCAACCAGAATGTCAGTAGCGTTTACCTCAGCACCCTATGCGGATGATTCCATCCTCGTCTAGATCCTTAAGTGCGTCTTCACCGACATTAGGAATATCTCTTGTAATTTCTTCAGGTCCGAGCTTAGTATCTCTTGCCTCTGACTCGTATTCAACGATATGAAGTGATGTCAAAACATCATCCATAAGAAGTCTTTCGTTAAGGATAATAGCATCCTCGTAGTTGTAACCTTCCCAAGTCATGAAACCAATCAAAAGGTTCTTACCTAGAGCGATTTCACCTAGATCTGTTGAAGGACCATCAGCGATTACTTCGCCCTCTTCAACATGCTCACCATGATTAACAATAGGTCTCTGGTTGATACATGTTCCCTGGTTTGAACGTTTGAACTTGAGTAGCTTATACTCGTCTACTTCGTTATTGTCATCTCTTCTAATGCGAATCTCATCAGCATCTACAAACTCGATTGTTCCTGCATGCTTAGCAAGTGAAACAACACCAGAGTCTCTAGCTGCCTTGTACTCCATTCCTGTACCAACGTATGGCGCCTCAGTTACAAGTAGAGGAACCGCCTGACGCTGCATGTTGGATCCCATCAAAGCACGGTTAGCGTCGTCGTTTTCTAGGGAACGGAATCATAGCAGTAGCTACTGAAACTACCTGCTTAGGTGATACGTCCATCATATCGACAACATCTCTTGGGAACATAGCGATTTCGCCAGCATTACCTCTTGCTGCAACCTTTGCATTGATAAATCTACCGTTTTCGTCAAGAGGCTCATTAGCCTGAGCTACAATCATTAGCTCTTCATCATCAGCATCGATATATCTGATTTCTTCAGTTACGATGCCCTCGCCCTTCTTAACAACTCTATATGGGGTTTCAATGAATCCGTACTCATTGATGATTCCATATGTTGTAAGCGAACCGATAAGACCGATATTTGGTCCTTCCGGAGTCTCTATAGGACACATTCTTCCGTAGTGAGAATGGTGTACGTCTCTAACTTCAAAGCCAGCTCTTTCTCTTGACAGACCACCTGGTCCAAGAGCGGAAAGTCTTCTCTTATGTGTAAGTTCTGCGAGTGGATTGTTCTGGTCCATGAACTGTGAAAGCTGTGAGCTTCCGAAGAACTCCTTAATCGCAGCAGTCACAGGTCTGATATTCATCAAAGCCTGAGGTGTAGCGAGCTCTAGATCCTGAATTGTCATTCTCTCCTTAACAACTCTCTCCATTCTAGCAAGACCAATTCTGAACTGGTTCTGAAGCAATTCTCCAACAGTTCTAAGTCTTCTATTTCCGAGATGATCTATATCATCAACTCCACCTATACCATAGTTCAGGTTCAGCAAATAGCTGACTGAAGCAATAATATCAGCCATGATGATGTTCTTAGGGTGAAAGCTCATCTCTGCGAAGTCTAAGCTGACGCCTTACTTCCTCTTCGTCATCATTTTCGTTTAGGATTTCCATGAGAACAGGATAGTAAACCTTCTCAGCCACGCCAAGCTCAGTAACATCAAAATCAACAAAGCCCTTAATGTTAACGAAGTTATTACCTATTACCTTTGTCACATTCTCATGAGAATCATCGTGCATAGCGTAAACCATTACATAGTTAACACCTGCATCTTCTATGGTCTTAGCAAGAGTTCTTGAAACTCTGCCATCCTTCTCAATCAAAAATCTCACCTGTGCTTGGATCGATTACATCTTCTGCCACTACTGCATCTACCAATCTATTTGCCAGGCCTAATTTCTTGTTATATTTGTATCTTCCAACCTTTAGCGAGATCGTATCTCTTAGGGTCAAAAAATAGGGAATTCAAAAGTGACTTGGCGCTGTCCACTGTAGGTGGTTCACCAGGTCTAAGTCTTCTATATATCTCTCTCAGTCCACTCTCATAGTCAGTTGTTGAGTCCTTCTCAAGTGTCTTAAGAAGTCGCTCGTCTGGACCAAAGATATCAATAATCTCCTTATCAGATGCAATACCTAAAGCTCTTAGCAGAGTTGTAAGAGGCTGCTTACGAGTTCTGTCAACTCTAACAGAAAGGGTCTCTACCGCGTCGGTTTCGTACTCTAACCATGCACCCCTGTTAGGTATAATCTGTGAAGAATATAGTTTTTCTATTCGATTTATCTGTCTCGACGCTGAAGTATGGCCCAGGTGAACGCACGAGCTGGGTTACAATAACTCTCTCTGCACCGTTATATATGAAAGTACCTTTTTCGGTCATCAAAGGGAAATCGCCCATGAAGACTTCTTGTTCCTTCACTTCGCCAGTTTCCTTGTTAACCAATCTAACTCTTACCTTCAGTGGTGCTGCGTATGTTACATCTCTCTCCTTGCACTCCTCCTGCTCGTACTTTGGGGGGTCGCTTAGGGAATAATCAATGAATTCCAATACGAGATTATTCGCATAATCCTTGATTGGGGAGATGTCTTCAAATACTTCCTTCAATCCTTCATCCAAGAACCATTTGTATGATTTTGTCTGAATATCAATGAGGTTAGGCATTTCACTAACTTCATTAATTTTAGAGAAGGTCATACGCTCTTTTCTACCTACTTCTATAGGTTTTGGCATTTTCATCACTCCTTACGTCTCAACAGTTTACATTCGTGTGGCAGTCTATTATTTTATCACAATAAAATCAATAGGTCAACCACCTCTTGGCCTTTTGACCAAAGCTGCTACCTAATATATATATAGGCAAAAACGACGAACCAGAATTTTTTTATTCTGGCACGCCCCCTATAAAGTCTAATTTAATCAATAGTTTTCTTCTGACTCGTCATAATATGTTCCATCTTCCATTTGCTTCAATCTTACAATATCTATATATCGATCAAGTCTTGAAAGAAAGTTTTTATGAAAAATTTTTTTCTCGATATTTTTTTTCTGAGTAAATATATATAACCTGCGCCATACAATCCTATAACAGCTGCAAATGCAGACATTATCACAGTCATCATTAGAAATTCTAGCATCACGCCCATTACTATACCAAGTACCAAAAAGATAACGCACTCTACCATCAGTAGTACAAATATAGGATTTCCCCATCCGGTCTTTCCCAAGCGATATCTCAAAACTGATTCAGTCCTCAGAGACTGTCTGAGATCAAGTTCTATGCTTGATGTAGCAATCAAAAAAGATTTTAGAGCATTTCCCTCTTCCGTTTTTTGATATCTCTTTATCCCTGCTTTATCAAGGCGCACCCTCGAAACAGGCTTTCCTGCCTTTTCACCAAGAACACCGCCAAGAGCAATTGAAACTAAGTTAAGCGGCTCCGAAATTCTTACCTCGCCGTCTACAAAATTGCTCATTATTCCTCCTCATTTCTACGGGCTACCATCAGCCATACAAAAGCACTTATTTCCACAGCTGACATCGCTATCATAACCAAAGCGAAGGCTCCAATCAATATCACTGAGCATGCAAATCCAACTGAGATTAATATATCTGCAATCATCACAATTAGGTATATCCACATGCGCTTGCTTTGCTTAAGCTCTTTTACATCTTCTGTTATAAGTTTAAAGTTTGATGCCAGAAGTGTAGCCGATACTATGATTAGTATAACAGTGCATACTCCATATATAATCAGTGAAACTATACTAGATAAGCTAAGCATATCTAGATCAACATACATAAAAGCCACCCTGCACAAAGAATGTATCTTCAGAAAAGATCTTAAATCCAATATACAAGAGAACCCTAAGTATGCTAATAGTTATATAAGCAACTGTAAGCCTTGTAAGTCTCTTTGATGCATCTATATTTCGAAAAAGAACTTTGAATCAATATTATTCATTTATTGTATTCTCTGTGCCATCAACAGAAGCTGTATTCTCTGCTGGGGCTTCTGTCACAGGTGCTACCGGAGCCTCCTCTACTGGTGTTAATGGTGCAGTCTCTGATGCCTGCTCTACAACCGGTGCAGCTGTAGGTGCTGGTGCAGCATTCTGATTGTTTATGTTATTAAAGCTGTTATTTGGGTTTGCAGTAGTAAACTGGTGCATTGAATTTCTTGAATTTAGTCCTCTTTCGAACTCGCTTTCAGCACCAACTTTTTCTTAGCATGCTGATTGAAAGTCCTGATAAAACCCATGTTACAATTCCAAGAACCACATAGTTCAGCGCTAGTACCAAAGCAACACCTGCTGATACTAGCTATCAAGATGAATCCCATCATCTTCATGTTGCTTTTTATGAAAAGTACAATTGCTAGTACGATAGCAACCGCTGAGATAACCTCAAGTCCAATGAATGTGAAACGCTGTAAATTAAATATAAATGCAACGTTTGTATCTGTATATGAATACTCTATTACGTAGTTTGTTATTTTTCACTAGTATAAAATGCAATAACTGTTGCTATAATAAGAGCTCCGTTGATTGCTATTCCCTTTTTTTGCAATACTCTGCTGTGTCATAATATTCCCCTCCATTAAAAACAAATGGGAGCCACTATAGTAAGCAGCTCCCATTGAAATTTGTTTCAATCAAAGCTCGAGATATTTAATCGAGCCTAGAACTATTTAAGTTCTACCTTTGCGCCAACTTCCTCAAGCTGAGCCTTCATTGCATCAGCTTCAGCCTTCTCAACGCCTTCCTTTAGAACGCCAGGAGCTCCGTCTACAAGAGCCTTAGCTTCCTTAAGTCCAAGACCTGTAAGCTCTCTTACAACCTTGATAACCTTAATCTTCTCTGCACCTACTTCTGCAAGTACAACGTTGAACTCTGTCTGCTCAGCGCCAGCATCTCCACCAGCTACAGCACCAGCTACAGCTACAGGAGCAGCAGCAGATACACCGAACTCTTCTTCACATGCTTTAACGAGCTCATTTAGCTCTAGTACTGTCATACCTTTGATGGCTTCTATGATCTTATCCTTATCCATTATTATTCTCCTTTTATTTTATAATGTTGATTTTACTTTAAATACTATTCTGTTTTTGCATCAGCAACAGCCTGAAGTGTTCTAACAAATGTTGAAACTGGTGACTGAATGCTTCCCATGAACTTAGCAATAAGCTCATCTCTTGAAGGAATGTTAGCGATAGCTTCAACGCCTGCCTTGTCATAGAATGTTCCTTCTACAACACCTGCCTTGAATTCTACTGCTGGGATTTCCTTAATTAGACCGTTAAGTGTTCTTGCTGGAGCTGTTGCATCAGTCTTGCTGATTGCAATAGCGCTTGGTCCTGCAAGGTGGTCCTTCAATGACTCGAAGTCTGTTCCTTCGATAGCTCTCTTTACAAGAGTATTCTTATATACAGTGTAGTCGACATCTGCCTCACGAAGAGCTCTTCTCATCTTGTCTGCCTGCTCTACTGTGATTCCCATGTAATCAACAAGGATTGCCGACTGTGCTCCGTCAAGTTTAGCTTTAATCTCGTCGATTACTAGCTGTTTCTGTTGTTTTTGCTACGTCTGACATTTAGTTCTCCTTTCTGCAATGTTTACATTGCGAATAGCATGCTGGTACTCAACAAAAACCCCATCATTTTGTAGACGGGGTCAATATCTATGTATTGTACCTCGGCAGGAAATTAAGTCTTTCGACACCTGCTGTCTACGGTTTAGTTCTCAATATTAAATTACTAAATTTGAGCTTAGTCAAGAATTGCAGGGTTAACCTTGATTCCAGGTCCCATTGTTGTGGAAACTGAGATGCTCTTCATGTACTGACCCTTTGCTGTAGCTGGCTTAGCCTTGATAACAGCTTCGATTAGTGCCTTGAAGTTCTCCTGTAGCTTCTCTGGACCGAATGATCTCTTACCGATGATAGTGTGAACGATGTTCTGTCTATCCAAACGATACTCAACCTTACCTGCCTTAATGTCAGCCAATGCTCTCTCTAGGTCCATTGTAACTGTTCCTGATTTTGGGTTTGGCATAAGTCCCTTAGGTCCGAGTACACGTCCTAGCTTACCTACAACACCCATCATGTCCGGTGTAGCAACTACTACATCGAAGTCAAACCAGTTTTCACTCTGGATCTTCTGAGCGAGTTCATCTGCTCCTACATAATCTGCTCCAGCCTTTTCCGCCTCTTCTGCCTTAGCGCCCTTAGCGAAAAACGAGAACCTTTACTTCCTTACCTGTTCCGTGTGGAAGTACAAGTGCTCCTCTTACCTGCTGGTCAGCGTGTCTTCCGTCTACACCAAGTCTGATGTGGACTTCTACTGTTTCATCAAATTTTGCATGTCCTGTCTCTACGACCTTAGCCATAGCGCCAGGTACATCGTATAAAGTAGCTCTATCTACTTTCTCTGCTACGTTCTTGTAGCCCTTACCTCTCTTTGGCATATTTTACCTCCTGCTGGTTCTATCGGCCTGCTTGCGCTTAGGTTGCATTTTCTTGCACAATCTACTGACCTCCCAGAAAATTAGTCTTCGACAACGATTCCCATACTTCTTGCTGTTCCTGCAATCATACTTGTAGCTGATTCTAGGTTAGCTGCGTTAAGATCTGGCATCTTTGTCTTTGCGATTTCTTCTACCTGTGCTCTTGAAAGCTTTTGCAACCTTTGTCTTGTTTTGGTTCTCCTGAACCTGAAGCCAATCCGGCCGCCTTCTTTAGCAATACTGCTGCTGGTGGTGTCTTTGTAATGAACGAAAAGCTTCTGTCCGCATATACAGTGATTACTACTGGAATAATCATTCCTGGCTGATCCTGTGTCTTTGCGTTGAACTGCTTACAAAAGTCCATGATGTTTACACCGTGCTGACCTAGTGCCGGACCTACTGGTGGCGCTGGATTAGCCTTACCTGCTTCAATCTGCAACTTAATGTAGCCTGTTATTTTTCTTAGCCATGTGTTTCTCCTTTCTCTATAGAATTCTATAGGATTTTTATCTACCTGGCCGAACTCAAGTTCAACCGGAGTATCTCTACCGAACATCGAAACTCTGACAGTAAGTATTTGTTTCTCTTTGCTGATATCAAGAACCTCACCCATGAAGCTCTCAAATGGTCCGCTGATAACGCGTACTGTGTCGCCTACCTCGACATCCAGATCGATATAAACCTTTTTCGATTCCCATTCTCGCAACCTCTGTATCGGTTAGCGGGATAGGGATTCGAGCCATGACCAACAAATCCTGTTACACCCTGTGTGTTTCGCACAAGATACCAGGACTCATTATTTACGATCATCTTAATGATGACGTATCCCGGAAACATTTTCTTGGTCTTAATCTTTCTTTGGCCTTCTTTGATTTCAACTCTGTCTTCCGTTGGTACTACGATATCAAGAATCAAATCCTGCATGCCACGATTCTCGACCATTTTTTTCGATATTTACTTTTACCTTGTTCTCATGACCTGAATAAGTGTGTACGACATACCACTTGGCATTGCCATCACCTCTAAGGCCTTCTTCCTCTAAAGGTGAAAGTATGTTTTTTTCTGAATCTGACATTTTGCACCTTCTTTGACAATTAATTCATAGTTACGCCAAGGATATTCTTAAGAAGAGCTAGAACTCCTAGGTCTACAAGCCAAAATCCAAGTGCACATACAGCACATGTTGCCGCAACAACAACAGTGTAAGCACCAAGTTCCTTACGAGTAGGCCATACAACCTTTCCCATCTCTTTCTTAACGCCCTTAAGGTATTCACCTAGACTTTGCTTGCGCGGTGTGTTTGCATTCTTAGCTGTAGCCATCGCCGCCTCCTTACTTCGTTTCCTTGTGTAGTGTTTCCTTCTTACAGAACTTACAATACTTCTTAAGTTCGATTCTATCAGGATCGTTTTTTTCTTGTTCTTCATGGTATTGTAGTTTCTCTGCTTGCACTCTGTACACGCAAGTGTAACCTTAACCCTCATATCTTTATGTCCTTTCGTTTATTAAATACTCAAATTCAGAGCCGTTTAGCTCCGGCCCTGAATGTCTAAGCATAAAGTTGCCTATTAATTGTACCCTAAGCATTTGTCAATGTCAAACCATTTCCAAAAAAACTTGAAAAATTACATTAGCCTATCTTAGCGTACATCACTATTTAGCGATTATTACCGAGGCCAGCCTAGTTTATTCAGACATTACCTCGCTGATTTTATCTACTGCTTTTATTTACGCTTTCGCTATCAGGAACTACTACAGACGCATACTCACCACCAAGCGCATAGCATGGCTTAAGATCGATATCACCCTTCATATTCTGGGTTGTGACCGTCCATCCCTTTAGTCCCGAGCTCTGCATTCTCACTAGCGCCTTTATATCAGAAGAATTCATATTTACTTCCATATAGCTCTTAACCGAATTTAAGATATCTGGATACTTTAGAAGGAGCACTTTAGGTGAAGTCACCTTTTTAATCATGGCTTTCATCACCTTTTGTTGATTTCTATTTCTCTGGAAATCTCCATCCTCAAAGGACTTCCTCTCTCTAGCAAAGGCAAGTGCCTCTTCTCCGTTCATGTGGTTATATCCCTTAACAAACTTGTAGTAGGCCTGTCCGTGTGTTTCAAAATCGAAGTCAGAGTTCACATCTATTCCACCAATTGAATCTACCATACTTTTAACCGTAGAGTAGTTTACCTTGACATAATAGTTCATCTCAAGTCCAGTGAGTTTCTCAACAGAGGCAACTGTCTCATCTGCTCCATAGATACCACTATGTGTAAGCTTATCGTATTCACCTTTCGACATCAGGATACTCGATGTAGAAGTCTCTTGGTATTGATGTCAAAAGTATTTTTCTCGTCTTTGGGATTAACTGTGACTATCATATTAACATCAGATCTTGAGCTCTGTGAAATATCTCCCTCAATATCAAGACCTGTTATAAGGACATTAAATGATTCCTCGCTTACATCTACGCGTTTAGCCTCAGCCCTATCCTTGCCTGACGAGTCAGATGTTATTTTATCAAAGAACAAAAGCGTATTTACAATGTACACACTTGCTACGCACATGGATCCGCCCATAATCAAAGCGAGAAGTATGCATATGAAACTTTCTTGATTTCTTAAATCTATACGAATGAAGAGCTGGAAATATCAAAAGGAAGGCTACAAAAAGTGCAGCTGCTACTATAATCAGAATCTTAGTCGTCAAAAACTGAGAATAGCAAAGTAGACCCATGAAAAATCAAGGTCACAAGCAAATATAGTCTTGATAAAAGTCGTGTAAATTTGCCAAGTGGCGATTTTCGTTACTGTTCTTCTGCGATGGGTTCTAGCTTCTTCCATTTTCTTCTCTCTTCTATTATTTATTTTCCTTGCTCTATAATTTTACATCTCAGCTTTTACTTTGTCGAGGTGTATAGCTAAATATGGAAAAATAAGATTTTATACACGGGGTCCCTTTGTTCACCAATAAACTTGTTCGATTAGGCAGCAAATTAGCCTTAGGTAATATCTACTATTTTACTCTGAATCCTTCTCCAAACACCTCATGTGATTCTACTATAATCATGAACGCCTTAGGGTCAGTCTCCTTAAGGATTTCACTGAGCTGAAATGCCTGCTTGTTTCCGCAAGCGCACATAACAACTGACTTATCTTCCTCAGAATAGCTTCCTTTCGCCTTGAGGAAGGTCGCACCTCTATCTATTACTGCATCTATTTTCTCCGCAACCTCACTAGGCTTATCGGTAACTATCAAAGCCATCTTTCCTGATGTCAGACCGAAGAGGAACTTGTCGATTACTACAGATATTATATAGCTTATTATGATTCCGTAAATCAGTCCATTTATGCTTCTTGATACGACAGCTACGCCGAGCATTACAATCAAGCAGTCCATTATAAATGAAATCTTCCCTATGGTCATGTACGGTTTCTTTGCTTTGATGCTGAGTATAATAAAGTCCGCGCCACCTGTTGATGAGTTTCTCATGTAAATCAAAGCGTATCCGATTCCCGAGAGCACTCCAGTGCATATTGCAGCTAGCATTGTATCCCCTGAATAGATTGGAAATCTAGGTGCAATATAGTCAATTATCGCTGATGTTATAATCAGGGATTTGATTGAATTAAAGAAATATCTTTTTGCCGAGTATCTTGTAACAAAGCAAGGCAACAGGAATGTTAAGCGCAATGGTCACCGCACCTATTGGAAGTCCAAACATGTGGTTAAATATCAAAGCTATACCTGTAAATCCAACGAGCGGGAAATTTGACGCAGCAGCAAAATTATATGCACCTAAGGCTATAAAGATACCACCTATGATGTCGAAGAGAATGTCGACCGATATCCTTTGTATATCTCTTTTTTCTATCTTGTTCATATAACACCTCTCTTTAACTTACATGAAATAACTTTGATTTAGACTATTAAATTAGCCTCTCCGAAAAAATACCGGCACTGCTGTGCCGGCATCTTATATCTACTTGTAATTTGACCTATTACTCGATGATCTCTGTTACAACACCTGAACCTACTGTTCTGCCACCTTCTCTGATAGCGAATCTTAGGCCTTCTTCGATAGCGATTGGTGTGATCAGTTCGATCTCCATGATTACGTTATCTCCAGGCATGCACATCTCTGTTCCTTCTGGTAACTTTTAGGGTCTCCTGTTACGTCTGTTGTTCTGAAGTAGAACTGTGGTCTGTATCCGTTAAAGAATGGTGTATGTCTTCCGCCTTCTTCCTTCTTTAGTACGTATACCTGTCCCTTGAACTTTGTATGTGGCTGAATTGTTCCTGGTGCTGCTAGAACCTGTCCTCTTTCGATTTCGTTTCTCTGTACACCTCTTAGTAGTGCTCCTACGTTATCTCCAGTTTCAGCATCATCTAGAAGCTTTCTGAACATCTCTAGGCCTGTTACTACTACTTTTCTCTTCTCGTCTGTGAGTCCGATGATTTCTACTTCCTCACCAACCTTTAGTACGCCTCTCTCAACTCTTCCTGTTGCTACTGTTCCTCTTCCTGTGATTGAGAATACGTCCTCTACTGGCATTAGGAATGGCTTATCGTTATCTCTTTCTGGTTCTGGAATGTAGCTATCTATTTCTTCGAATAGCTCTACAATCTTGTCTCCCCACTCGCTTGATGGATCTTCTAGTGCCTTAAGCGCTGATCCTCTGATGATTGGTGTGTCATCTCCTGGGAAGTCATACTCTGATAGTAGTTCTCTTACTTCCATCTCTACTAGATCTAGAAGTTCTTCGTCATCTACCATATCGCACTTGTTTAGGAATACGACGATGTATGGTACGCCTACCTGTCTTGATAGAAGGATGTGCTCTCTTGTCTGTGGCATTGGTCCATCTGTTGCTGCTACTACTAGGATAGCTCCGTCCATCTGTGCAGCACCTGTGATCATGTTCTTTACATAGTCAGCGTGGCCTGGGCAGTCTACGTGCGCGTAGTGGCGGTTTGGTGTCTCATACTCAACGTGTGATGTTGAGATTGTGATTCCTCTTTCCTTCTCTTCTGGTGCCTTATCAATCTTGTCGAACTCAACCTTCTCACCTAATCCATATCTCTGGTTTAGTGTTGTTGTGATCGCAGCTGTAAGTGTTGTCTTACCGTGGTCTACGTGTCCGATTGTACCGATATTGATATGTGGTTTGTTTCTTTCAAATTTCTGTTTTTGCCATTATTCCCTCTCCTTATTCATAACAACAAATTTAATCTGGAGCTGCTGAGCAGAATTGAACTGCCGAACCTCTTCATTACCAATGAAGTGCTCTACCGACTGAGCTACAGCAGCGTATGCATGCCCGACTGACAGTGCAAATTCACCCAATCACGCATTGTTATTATCGTACTATTTTTTTGTTACACCTTGTCAATAATCCAGTAAGTTTATTCTAATTTTTTTCTTCAGTCTTTGCATTGCATTATCAACAGCTTTAGGAGTTCTTCCGAGGGCCGTTGCAATTTCTCTGTAATTCATTCCCTGACGCATCTTCGCCCACACCTCGCGCTCGAAGTTACTGAGCTTTTCGGAATCCCTGATTCGATATCTCTAATGGCTTCTTTCAGCATGGCAAGCTTTTTCTGGACTTAGGTCCTTATCAGCCAAAAGAGAACTGCGAATTTTGTTCGAAGCTGTATCTCCTACATCAAAGTCAGATTGCTCCCCTCTTTCATCAAAGATGGATAGCGACTCATTTAGGAGCCTATGCTTCTGCCTGTTGGCAGCATTTATAGCTGTCTTTATTTGATTCTCCATACATAGCTGTAAGAAGGTCGAGAACTTAGCACCAGCGTTCTCATCAAAAATCCCTAATAGCCTTAAAGATTCCAATCATAGCTTCTTGTATTACGTCCTCGTTTTCGGCTCCTGCTATGTAATATTTTCTCGCGCTAATTTTTTTGCCGTATGCTTATACTTATCAATAAGTAATTCGTATGCTAGACTGCTTCCCTCTTGAGCCATCCTCACAAGGCTTTCGTCTGAGAGAATATTCATTTCATCTGCTAGCATCAGCGTTTCTCACTCCTTTGTCTAAGTGCTTCATACATTATTATGGCTGCTGCATTTTGATGCATTAAGCGAATTAATCTGGCCTAGTAGTGGAATTGATACTACGAAAATCACATTTTGATTTAACAAGCTGCCTGATTCCCTTGCCTTCGTTTCCTATTACTATAGCAAGCTTTCCGCGCATATCTGCTTCAGTGTAAACGCTTCCGTTCATATCGCAAGCTGCAATCCAAAAAGCCATCCTTCTTTAGTTCGTCTATGGTCTTTGCAATATTCGTTACCTGAACGCAAGGCATGTATTCTATGGCACCTGCCGAAGTCTTTGCTACAGTTTCGGTGAGACCGCAGCTATTATGCTTTGAGATGATTATGCCGCATGCGCCTGCACACTCTGCACTACGCATTATTGCGCCAAGGTTATGTGGATCTTCTATCTCATCTAGGATAACAATCAAAGAGTCCTCGCCACCTGCTTCTGCGCGGGCGTAGATATCTTTCATGCTTGCAAAGGAATGCGATGCAGCAAATGCTACAGCTCCTTGATGACCCTTGCTCTTGCAGAGTCTATCTAGCTCGTCCTTTTCGGCCTGTTCTATTTTGATGCCATTCTTTTTGGCTAGATCATAGATTTTTGATATTGATCCAGATGCACCCTTTTGAATGATGACCTTGGAGATGCCCCTTCCGCTTTTGAGTGCTTCAATCACGGGGTTTCTACCTATTATCAAATCCGTTTTACTCATTTTTTTCCTCGTATATTTATAGAAACGGTACTCTATGCCGTTTTTCTTCCATAAAGCTCTCCAACCGGCTCGCAATCAAACTCACCTGAGGCATCAAGATTTTTCAAAAATGTCTATCCGCATCAAAGTCCTTGTAGATTTTGGTTACATAGCATATGCTGCACTTAGGAAGCATATCTTTATATATCTGTGCACCACCTATTACAAAGACTTCCTCTTCAGGGAGACCTGAAACAATCTCATCTATCTCCTCGTAGGAGTGAACGACCTCTGCATTCACAGCATCATAGGAAGTATCCCTAGTCAAAACTATGTTTCTTCTCTTAGGAAGTCCCTTTGATCCAGGAAGACTCTCTAGCGTCACCCTGCCCATTATTACTGTTTTTGTCTAGAGTTATTTTTCTTGAAGTATTCTAGGTCACCAGGAAGGTGGCAAAGCAATCCGCCATCCTTACCGATTCCCCAATTTTTGTCTACTGCTATTATTAAATTCATATCGCACCTATACCGCAATTGGGATATTTTTGATCTGCTCGCCACTCTGATAGTCTTCAATGATTAGATCATCTGTTGTGAAGTCATAGAAGTCCTTAATCTCAGGATTTAGTCTTACCTTTGGTGCTGGGAACTCTTCTCTTGAAATCAATTCCTCTACAGCAGGCACATGCTTATCATAGATATGAGCATCTGCGATAACATGAACAAGTTCACCCGGCTTATATCCGCAAACCTGAGCTAGCATCATGACTAAAACAGAGTACTGACATACATTCCAGTTGTTAGCTGCAAGCACGTCCTGTGAGCGCTGATTTAAGATTGCATTTAGCTTGTCGCCTGTCACATTGAAGGTCATGCTGTACGCACATGGCTCCAGATGCATCTCGCTTAGGTCGCTGAAGTTATAGATATTTGTCATTATTCTTCTTGACTGAGGAGTGTTCTTTAGCTGCCAAATTACATTGTCAACCTGGTCCATCTCGCCCTGAGCGAACTTGTATTTCTGTGCCATCTGATAGCCGTATGCCTTTCCGATTGAACCAGTTTCATCAGCCCACTCATCCCAGATTTTTGCCCTTTAGTTCATTGATATTATTTGACTTTCTCTGCCAAATCCAAAGAAGTTCATCCACTGCTGTCTTAATTGCAGTCTTTCTGAGGGTCAAAGCCGGAAACTCCTCTGACAAATCGTACCTGTTTACAACGCCAAAGCGCTTTATAGTATATGCAGGGCTTCCGTCCTCCCAGCGAGCTCTGACGGTTTCCCCTTCTGTTGAAAATCCATTATCTAAAAATGTCTTGGCACATGCTTTTTGAAAAATCTTATCTGCTTTGCTCATCGCCTCTTCTCCTATTCCTCTTCGATTATCTCTACTGCCTTTGACATGATTGCCAATATGCGCTCCTCATCTCCGTTCGTGTGTAAAAAAATCCAATAAGTGCCTCAAAAAGCAGTCGCAAGCTTATATTCAACTGCTCCAGCGCTTCTGCTCCTGTTAGGGCGTCTTATGATTTCTTGCACGCTTAACAAGTCCAAGCTCATCCTCTGTAAGAAAGCCATTCATCATGCGCTTTATTGCCTTTGCTTGACTCTCAGCTCTTACATATCTTATCGCCTTTTTGTGCATGAGGTCAGCATTTCCGCCTACGCTCAAATCACTGCAAATCATGTTTCTAATATAAAGCTCATAAACAGCATCTCCGACAAAAAGCCAGTGCCGTTACATTTGGCCTGAGCAGGGATTCATATGGACTCGTCCTTTATAATCTGAACTCCCTGTGGTGTATCCTTTAGAGTATATCCTCTAGCCTTTAGCTCATCTCTGATTTCGTCTGCTCTAGCGAAGTCCTTATTCTTTCTTGCCTGCTGTCTTTCCTCAACTAGCGCTTCAATATCTGCATCGATACTAGTTTCCTTAGCTTTGATTATTCCAAGAACACCAGTAAGCTCGTTGAAAATTTCTAAAGCCGCCTTTGCATAAGCCTTGCTAGTTCCTCCACGAAGCATTGTGTTGATTTCTGTAACAATCTCAAATACCGCACTGATTCCATCAGCAGTATTTAGATCGTCGTCCATAGCCTTTATGAAGGCCTGTCTGAATCCATCAAAGCTAGCTATCGACTTCTCCTCTTCAGCTGAAAGCTCACCGTCTGTTCCGGTTTTGATCATAAACTCTATGTCATCTAGACAGTTCTTGATTCTGTTAAAGCTTGATCTTGCCTGCTGCATCATTTCTTCGCTGAACTCTATCGGTCCTCTATACTGTCCTGATAGGAGCAAGAAACGGATTTCCTCACCTGTATATTTCTGGCGGATATCTCTTACTGTGAAAAAGTTTCCTGCAGACTTTGACATCTTTGATCCACCGATATTTATGAAGCCGTTATGCATCCAATAGTTAGCAAAGGTTACGCCATTGCAGCACTCTGACTGAGCTATTTCGTTTTTCGTGGTGTGGGAACTGAAGGTCCTCTCCTCCACCGTGGATATCGATAGTTTGTACCTAGATGTCTTTCTTGCCATAGCTGAACACTCTATGTGCCAGCCTGGCCTTCCCATGCCCCATGGTGACTCCCAAGCGATTTCATCTTCAGTCTTGCGGGCCTTCCATAGTGCAAAGTCTATTGGGTCCTCCTTTACTTCACCAACTGCAATTCTTGCGCCGGCCTCGAGATCTTCTATATTCTGACCTGAAAGCTTTCCGTATTCAGGGAACTTTCTTGTTGAGAAATATACGTCTCCGTCAGCTTCGTAAGCAAAGCCCTTGCCTACCAAAGTGTCAACAAAGTTTTCTATCTCATCAATATGCTCTGAAACCTTAGGATGAACATCAGCCCTTCTCACATTTAGGGCATCTGCATCATCAAAATACTCCTTGATGAAGCGCTCTGATATTTCAAGTGCGCTAACGCCTTCATCCTTTGCTCTATTGATAATCTTATCGTCCACGTCTGTGAAGTTCTGTGCATACTTAACCTTATAGCCTCTGTACTCCATGTATCTGCGAAGTGTATCAAAAACTACTATCGGTCTAGCGTTTCCGATGTGGATGTAGTTGTAAACCGTTGGTCCGCAAACGTAGATGTTAACCTGGCCCTTGCGAATAGGCTCAAACTCCTCTTTTCGTCTTGTTAGTGTGTTATATATCTTCATATCTTTTCCTTTTTGTCGCATTGTAGCTAATCCTCAGTGCAGGCAGAGCGTTCAATGATTCAGACTTTGTTTTGCTTTTTACTCTACAGTTACAGTTTTTTTATTACAACTGGTTCAAGTGGCTTGTCCTGGAAGTCGCGTCTTACCTGTGCAATTTCTAGAGCCGCATCGATACCTTCTGTGATTTTTCCGAAAACCAGCATACTGTCCATCTAGATGTGGAGCATCTGCAACCATTACAAAGAACTGTGATCCTGCTGAATCAGGTACCATGGTTCTTGCCATTGATAGCACGCCCGTTGTGTGCTTTTAGGTCATTCTTTACGCCATTCATTGCAAACTCACCCTTGATTGTATATCCAGGGCCACCTGTTCCGTTTCCGTTAGGGCATCCACCCTGAATCATAAATCCAGGAATAACTCTGTGAAATGTTAGGCCGTTGTAGAAACCGCTGTTAGCTAGCTTCTCAAAAATTCTCAACTGTGATTGGCGCTAGGTCATCGTAAAGCTCGCCCTTCATTACCTTGCCGTTTTCCATTTCTATTGTTACTGTTTTCATCTTATTTCTCCTCATTTACTAATTTGATTGCATTTTCTATTGCTTCTGCTACGCTGAGTTTCTGATCTTTTCGCTGTCTCTACGTAGCTTGTACTCCACGATTCCTTCTCCAGCCCTCTTACCTACTGTGATTCTGATTGGGAATCCAAGAAGGTCAGCGTCCTTGAACTTAACACCTGGTCTCTCGTCACGGTCATCTATAACCGCTTCAACACCAGCTACTAGCAAGCTCTGGTAGATTTCTTCTGCAACCTTTGCCTGTTCCTCATCCTTAGGCTTAACAAGTGTTACAATCACATGGTATGGGAGCGACTGAAACTGGCCAAATAATTCCATCCTCATCGTGGTGCTGCTCGATAACAGCTGCAAGCGTACGGCTTACACCTATTCCGTAGCAACCCATAACAAGCGGATGATCCTGCTGATTTTCGTCCTTATATATTGCATTCATAGCCTTTGAATACTTTGTTCCAAGCTTAAATACCTGTCCAACCTCGATGCCGCGAGTGTGCTTTTATTGGGGCGCCGCAGACTGGGCAAGGGTCACCCTCCTTGAGAACCTTGAGGTCTGTAACTATGTCACCCTCGTAATCTCTTCCGTAGTTCACGTTGAGAATGTGGTGGTCTAGCTTACAAGCACCTGCGCAAAGGTTCTTAAGTCCCACTAGCTCGCTGTCGACAACAACTGTACAGTCGTGAAGACCTATAGGTCCTGTGAATCCACCAACTGCTCCTATTGCAGCTTCTAGCTTTTGATTCGTCAGCAAAGGCAATCGCATGCTCTGGGATGTTTAGGGCATTTACTAGCTTAATCATATTAAGGTCTCTATCGCCTCTAACAAAAGCAGCTACATATCCATCAGCCTTACCATCCTCGTCATACTTCTCAAATAGAAGGGCTTTGATAGTCTTGGTCTTATCTATGTTAAGGAATCCTGCAACCTCTTCGATTGTCTTTGTTCCTGGTGTGTGAACTTCCTGAAGCTCAAGCATTGCCTCACTCTCAGGTGATGGCTCAGCATCCCTGCAAGCAGCCTTTTTCTACATTTGCCGCCATTGAGCAGTTCTCGCAATAAGCAATATCGCTCTCGCCGACCTCTGAAAGCGCTGTAAACTCGTGTGATGCATTTCCGCCAATCGCACCGCTATCAGCCTCTACTGGTCTAAATGTCAATCCGCAACGAGTGAAGATTCTCGTATACGCATCATACATATCATCATAGCTCTTATCGAGTCCCTCCTGATCCTTGTCAAAAGAGTAAGCATCCTTCATGATGAACTCTCTGCTTCTCATAAGTCCAAAACGAGGTCTAGCCTCATCTCTGTACTTATGCTGAATCTGATATAGGTTCAGCGGTAGCTGTCTATATGATGAAACTCCATCACGAACTATATCTGTGAATATTTCCTCGTGTGTAGGTCCTAAGCAGAAGTCTCTGCCGTTTCTGTCTTTGATACGCCAAAGCTCAGGGCCGTAGGCACTCCACCTTCCTGATTCTTCCCAAAGCTCTGCAGGCTGAATCGCAGACATCAAAAATCTCCTGCGCTCCGCTCTTATCCATCTCCTCACGGATTATATTCTCAATCTTGTGAAGCGATCTCCATCCAAGGGGCATGAATCCGTAGATTCCCGATGCAAGCTTACGTATCATTCCCGTACGAAGCAGCAAAATATGACTTGGAATTTCCGCTTCAGCTGGTAACTCTCTCAGAGTTCTGACATACATTTTAGATAGTCTCATTGAAATTGTATCTCCATTCTATTCAATCTATATTTCTGCCGTAGCTAGCGCCACAGTATTCATCAAAGTTCACAAACAGCTTCTACTTAGGGCTGCAGGACAAAATGCACACAGCCTCAGCTGCAATGCCCTCGCCTCTTCCTGTAAAGCCCTAGCTTCTCAGTCGTAGTCGCCTTTATATTTATTCTTTCTCTGCTTATGTTTAATATATTGCAGATGTTATCCTCCATCTTGTCTATATGTGGAGCAAGCTTAGGTCTTTCGCAAATCACAGTTATGTCTGCATTTATAAAAATCGTAACCTCTATACTTGACTGCATTCCATGCTCTCTCTAAAAGAACAAGACTCGAAGCATCCTTAAATGCGGGATCTGTATCCGGAAACAGCCTTCCGATATCTCCCATAGATGCAGCGCCTAGTATCGCGTCTATCAAAGCATGAAGCAATACATCAGCATCTGAGTGTCCCAAAAGCCCTTTCTCATATGGGATATCTACTCCTCCAAGAATTAGCTTTCTGCCTTCAACAAGTCTATGCACATCAAAGCCTTTTTCCTATCCTTGTTTCCAAAACGACATCCTCCGGCGTTGTAATTTTTGATATTATCCTCACTGCCCTTTACCAGCGACACCTTGTGTCCAAAAGGCTTCTACGATACCTGCATCGTCTGTAAAATCGCCACCATCTGTAAAAAGCCTTGGCATATGCATCCATCAAAAGTCCTGCGGAAAAAGCCCTGAGGAGTCTGAACGCAGCGTAAATCACTGCGTTCAAGAGTTCCCTTATTTATATCTCTAATTGTATCCTTTGGCATTATGCAAGGAATTGCTGCACCTGCTTCTGAAGCCTCTTTAGTGACTGAAGCAATGAGGTCAAGCTCTATATACGGTCTAACTCCGTCATGTATCAGTACGATGTCGTCATCTGAAACCTTCTTCTGTCTCAATAGTTTGAGCGCATTTGCAACAGAATCCTGCCTTCGTTCTCCGCCCGAGATTATGCTCATGCTTTTGCTGAAGCCACGGAACAGCTCCTCTGTCTGCTCAAGGTAATCCTGCGCAGTTACGACGATTATCTCATCAACTAAAGAGCTTCTTCTGAACTTATCCACCGTCTTTTCTAAAATTGTCTTGCCACCTATATAAAGGAATTGCTTCGGTTTTGGTGCCTTCATACGAGTGCCCCTTCCACCTGCCACAATTACGGCATAGACTCTTCTATCATGATACATCTTATACCCTTACTCTTCCGAAAATCATCCTGCCTGCTGAAGTCTGTAGCACGCTGGTTACAGTTATCTCTCTAGTCTTGCCTATATAGTTTTTGCCGTCCTCTAGAACTACCATGGTTCCATCATCGAGATAGGCAATTGACTGCTGAGAATCCTTACCCTGCTTAACTGGGGTAACCGTCATCTTCTCACCAGGAATGACCACTGGCTTTTAGCGTATTGGCTAGCTCGTTGATATTCAAAACATCTACGCCATTAATTCTGGCCACCTTGTTCAGATTAAAGTCGTTTGTCACAACCTTACCACCCATAATCTGCGCAAGCTTGAGAAGTTTAACGTCGACCTCTGGAATTTCCTTTAGCCCTTTCTCGCTCTCAGTATTGTAGATATCAATTCCATAGTCAGTCTGAATCCTATTTAGAATATCAAGGCCTCTGCGCCCTCTCGTCCTCTTCAGAGAATCAGACGAGTCTGCTATATGTCTCAGCTCGACCAAAAACAAACTCAGGGATGACAATGGGACCCTCTAGGAATCCAGTCTTAATAATTTCGGCAATTCGTCCATCGATTATTACGCTCGTATCTAGAATCTTAGGAATGATGTTGCTCTGCTTGCGTCCCTTGCCTCCTACAGAAAAACGTGTCGCCTGAGCCGGATTGGCATTCGGTCCTGCATCGCTGTTTCTTCTTGCGTTAAACATCTGTGAGATTATTTCTTTACCCTTTTTTTGTTTGCGACAACCACGCCGATAAATCCCATAATCATGTAGACGATTAGCGTGATGATAACATACAAATACTGATTTGTAATTCCTGCGAAAATCTGAGTTATAAAGAATGCGATAATAAGTCCAAAGATCAGACCTATAGCTCCTGCAAGAATATCATTTCCGGAAACTCCCTGAAGGTCGTCTTCAATCTTGCCAGCAACCTTGACGCTCTGTTTTTGAAAATTAGCGGCGCTAAACGATAAAAACATAATTGCAAATAATAAAGAAATAAATACCGCTAGAATATATTGATAATTACTTTTTGAAATAAGCCTCGTATGATGAGTCTGAGTGTATCAAAAGATACTTGGACCCAATGGAAATTCCGTATCCTATCAAGGCTCCTATGATAGCTAGAGCGATTCTCAATAACTTCTTGAACATATTGCACCTCCTTTCTTGATTATTTTGGCTCATTTTGCTCGTATTTTTCACACAAGCTACAAGCTCAAAATAGCTATTTCTATACATATTACAGTATAGTCCTATACCCGCCCGTCGTCAATACTTCCAAGGCTTAAAACAATGGGGAATTCAAGGCTTTTTCACCGCCTTGTCATATTATGTAGTTTGCTTTTATATTTGTGATAATTATGATAGAATTATAACACTAATCACATTAAAAACTTCACCTACGCGCGTTATCATACAAAGAAAAATGGGAGGAATATATTATGTACAAGTTACTTGTCGTAGACGACGAACCTAAAAATCAGAGAAGTGATTCGAGAATATGCAGAGTTCAACGGTTATGAAGTAACCGAGGCAGAGGACGGAATGAGCGCTGTCGGACTATGCAAGCTAAACAAGTATGATCTTGTTATTTTAGATATAATGATGCCTAAGCTCGACGGCTTCACAGCATGCAAGGAGATAAAGAAGATTTCTGATGTGCCTATCATCATGCTTTCAGCACGTGGCGAAGAGTACGATAAACTCTTCGGATTCGAGCTTGGAATAGACGATTACATCGTTAAGCCTTTCAGCCCTAAGGAGCTAATGGCTCGTGTAAACGTTGTTTTAGAGAGAAGAAATTCTGTATCAAAGGATAATAGCAGCGTGCTCACCTTTGATGGACTCGAAATCAACATCGCAGCGCGTACTGTTTCAGTCGACGGTAAGCGTGTAGAACTAACACCAAAGGAATACGATCTTCTTTTCTATCTAATTAAGAACAAGAACATCGCACTTTCCAGGGACAAGCTACTATCCGACATCTGGGGATACGACTTCTTCGGTGACGACAGGACCATAGATACGCACATCAAAAACTTGCGTAACAACCTAGGCCCTTACCGCGATTTCATCGTAACCCTCAGGGGAGTAGGATACAAGTTTGAATATGAGAAATAATAAGAAAAGGTTTGATATCAGGAGCCTTAGCTTCAAACTTTGGTGCTATTTCATACTCTTTGCTGCACTCCTAGTCGTTTTTGATTTGGCTACTTCAGATTTACTTCATGGATTCATTTTTACGAGGACATGAAGCTTCGAGAGACAAAGCGAATGGCTCAGGAGCTCATAGATGAATATAAGCATAACGGCAAAGAAGCAATGAGCCGAAAGATAAACGAAATCAGTGCTGAGACAGACTCATACATCAGGGTTGAGACGGGTGACGGTAGAGTTGCTATTCTGCCTGAGTACAACGGATATAAGCAGGAATACCTGTATAGTCTTCAATCCTCAAATCTGCGTCAGCAGCTAGAGAGCAGCACATTTCCCTAGCGTATCGCTCATAGTTCCTTATCAGGATAATCAGCTACTAGCATACGCGACCTACCTTTACAAGGCAGAGGATTCGAATAGCGAAGAAGAAAATATGGCAAATAGCTATATACTCTATCTGTTTGCACCGCTTTCACCAGTAAAATCTACGATTTCTATTTTGAGAGCTCAGCTAGTCTATATCACATTCATAGCTATGTTCCTAGCGCTTTCGATGGCCCTATACATGGCAAATATGATAAGCAGGCCAATCAAAAATATCACGAAATCTGCAGAAGAAATGGGGAAAGGCCATTATGGAGTTCAGTTTAGACCAAGTGCCTATTCTGAGATTCAAAATCTCTCCGAGACTTTGACCAAGGCTTCGCGAGAGTTAGAAAAAGACCGATATGTATCAAAAAGGATTTGATTGCTAATGTCAGTCACGACTTTGAGAACGCCACTGACCATGATTAGATCCTACGCCGAGATGATTAGAGACCTATCTGGCGATAATCCGGTTAAGAGAAATCAACACCTTGGCGTAATCATTGAGGAATCAGACAGACTCAACATTCTTGTAAATGATATGCTCAACCTATCCAGAATGCAGCAGCGCAAGATAGTGCTTGAGAAAAGCGAATTTGATTTATCTGATAGCGTGCGCTCTTTGCTCACATCTTACGAAATTCTCGCAGAAAACGAGGGCTATAAGTTCATATATAACAACAGCGAACCATTGCAAGTCTTTGCCGATAAAGCTAAGATTACGCAGGTTATCTCAAACCTCATAAATAATGCAGTTAAGTACTGTGGTGAGGATAAGGAGATAATAATCAATGTGAAGCGCGTAGCAAGATCAAAGGTAAGATGCGAGATAATTGACCACGGTCAGGGCATTGCACCAGATGAGGTAAGTCACGTTTGGGAGAGATATTACAAATCCAGTACTCACCACGTTAGGCAAACTGATGGAAGCGGACTTGGACTTTCGATTGTGAGAGAGATTCTTAATCTGCACAAAGCCCAGTATGGCGTAAACAGTAAACTCGGTAAGGGCAGCACCTTCTGGTTTGAACTTGAGATTTTTAAAACAAAGAAATAATACGCAATAACAAAATGCACAGGCGATTATCTAAGTAATCGCTTGTGCATTTTTATTCATATTATATTTTGTGCGAGCATTATACAAACTGGCTCATTAGATTCTTAATATCGTATCCATATTGAGCTATTCTGTAGTAAGCATCCTCCTGCCATTTCTCGCTAAATGTACCATCTTCATTGATAAAGAAGTCAGAGTCCATGTAGCGAATAAGTGCGTACTCAGATGTCTTTTGTTCAAAGCCATCCCCTCTGCTAAAATCTATGCCCTTACCGGTATTTCTTGTCACGATAGCTTCAAGCAAAGGTGCAGTTAATTCATTGCAAACTACTGCAAAATCCGGAGCGTTAAATAATCTCTTCTTAGTGCCTGCGTAGATTGCAAATCTTGTCAAGGCGCCGTTGCTCACACATTTAACGGTATGAATGTCATCAATCTTTCACGCTGCTCTTAGCACCCTTAATTACGCCATTTGATATGCTAATGAGCTTTTCCTTTAGCGAATGTGTCAGTTCTATATCAAGAGTGTTTAAATTGTTAGGAAAATCCTTTCCTAGTCTGCTTGCTGCAAAGGCCATTAGTAAAGTCTTTGTCTCAAGTATATTATGTCCGCCCCCTACAGGTGTAATGTCTGTATCAATCTCAATATTCTTGCCATCCTTCATTACTAGCATAACTATGTAGCTACTATTTGCATTGCAGTATCTTGTAACATTAGTATATCTAACATCATCAAATAATACGCTGACTTCCTTCTTCCCCGTATTTAGGCTAAATCCATCTTTACGCACAATAAGCACTCTATCGTTTTTTCCTGTTATCTCTATTGGACCATTCTCAAATATACTTCTCATACTTGCCTCCATATCTTTATAAATATGTTTTCATTATATACCTCTCCCCTTTTTGATTACAATTCTTTTGAGGCACAAGAATTCATCAAAATAAAAATAGGATAGAGCCTCAAACTGAACTCTATCCTAAAATTCACTTCTTAATATTGACCGTAACTAGGCGGCCAGCTTATTAATAGTTCTCTGACTTAATTTGGAAGTAAGCCTGTGGGTGCTTACATACTGGGCAAAAGCTGTGGAGCCTTCTCAGCTACAACCTGGTGTCCACAGTTGCTGCACTGCCATAGAACCTTTTCTTCTCTCTCAAATACCTTGCCATCTCTGATGTTAGCAGCAAGCTTTCTGTATCTCTCCTCGTGCTCCTTCTCAATAGCAGCTACACCTTCCATCTGAGCAGCGATTTCTGGGAATCCCTCTTCTCTAGCTGTAGCAGCCATTTCCTTGTACATGTCTGTCCACTCGTAGTTTTCGCCTTCAGCAGCATCAAGTAGGTTCTCTTCTGTTGTTCCGATTCCGTGAGCAAGCTTGAACCATAGCTCTGCGTGCTCCTTCTCGTTAGCAGCTGTCTCTAGGAAGATGTTGCTAATCTGAACATATCCTTCCTTCTTAGCCTTTGATGCATAGTATGTGTACTTGTTTCTTGCCTGTGACTCACCAGCAAAAAGCAGCTAGTAAATTTTCTAATGTCTTTGTTCCCTTTAGATCCTTTCATGATTTCCTCCATTTTCATTTCATTTAAAAATTAAATAACTATTAAACACTCAACTGCAGGCGTGACTCCACGAAATTGCGTTTCTCCGTTTGCATTCTGCATTTGTCACACTTGCATTCCAATATAACTGAACGAAATTTAATTTCGTTTGCAGCATCTATACCAAATGCCTTACTCATATCATCCTTGAGTTTCGTCAGGCTATGCTCATCCGCCCCATTAAGGTCCGTAAGACTTCCGCAATCTGGGCATATTGAATGATAATGCTTATCAAGGTGTCCATCAAAGCGGTCTACTCCACCCGGAAGTGAAATCCTTACAACTTCACCAGAATCCACCAATTGATTTAGGGTTGCGATATACCGTCGCAATACCTATGCTTGGTAATTCCTTGCGAGCTAGCTTATAAACCGTTTCTGCGGTAGGATGATCATAACTGTTCTTGACGATGTCGAGGATGATGTTTCTTTGCCTCGAATACTTCAATATTGCCTACCCTTCTGAACATAACTGATAACGATTATCATTATAATATCACTCTGTAATTCCCTTGTCAAGCCAATTTAAAAAAATTATTTTTTTAAAAATTATATTGTTTAAAAACTAAATAATGGGGTATAATATAATTACGATATAGAGAAAGAGCGTTGAGCTCAATTAATTAGGAGGATATAATAATGTTAAGGATTTTTAAAAAGTAATCACTGCGAAACTATTGTAGAAGTAATAAATAGCTGTAATGAAGTTCCTTCATGTTGCGGCGAGCCAATGAGAGAGCTTAAGGCAAACACAACAGACGCTGCTCAGGAAAAGCACGTTCCAGAAGTTTCAGTAGAAGGCAACCTAGTAAAGGTTAAGGTTGGAAGCGTTGAGCACCCAATGACAGAGGAGCATCATATCGCATTCATCTACCTAGAGACAGAGAACGGTGTAACTCGTAAGGATCTAGATCACACAGGTAAGCCAGAAGCAGTATTTGCACTTGCTGAAGGTGAGAAGCCAGTTGCTGTTTACGAGTACTGCAACCTACACGGACTTTGGAAGAAAGAGCTTTAATCCAAATACTTAATTTAACACATAAACAAATCTGAATATATTCTAGCCAGAGTATATTCTTTGATCCAAAAATAAGATAAATACCAACATAGGTGTACGGATATTAATATCTGCATAATTCCTTTTATACCTTGAATTGTCAAGTCGGCGCAACGAGAAGAATAATAACCTCATAAGGAGTTAGGGTAGCTCAGTACTTTTCGAGAAGTCGTCTGTTTAATTCATCCACTTGCTTTGTATATTCATCGCTGTACTTTGAAAGATCAGTTCCTTTGAAAGTATTCGCGAATTGCCGCGCTTTTCGTTTGTTCCACGCCGCTTATGGCTGCATGTGGCTGTGGAAAGTAAAATTGCACATTGTTCAATGCTACCGATATTTCAAGATGTTTTGCGAATTCCTTCCAATGATCTATAATGGAGAATGGTTGCCTTTTTGAGGCATTTAATCATAACTTACCCAAGAGTGGCTGCTTTCTTTTCAGCCTTCATACATAGAAGAAATCGACTTTTCATCTGTAAGTGTAATGAGAGATACAATTACTCTCTTCCGGCACAGTATCACCCTTCCCAACTTCAACAGACCGACTATCTGCCCTGGCAGGTCGCTCTGATAGATTGTTGCTAATAAATTATTTTGCCACGTTTTCAGCATGTTCCTTTAGTGACGAGCTCTATGTCTGAGTTTCCGTATTGCACCCTCGATTACCATTCGATTTGCGTTCGGCTTTGAGTCAAACATTCTTGCATAGATAGCTCTATAAATTGTCGAATAATTCAATGTTAAACCTCATGTATGTTCCAGTTTTAGTCTCTGAAATCTGTTCCGGTGACCACGACGATTAAGAAATCCTTTTGAACATATTTAAAAATCGTTGATTCCTGAGAGTTTGGCGCTTAGGACGGCAGTTTTCATGAACTTCGTATGGTGCTTGAGCTGAAGCGTGAATACTCTAATATCTACGCATTACGAGATAACTCACGAGAATGATCTGCCTCTTCCAATGCTGTTAGCAACAGGTACCGCAATTCTGTGAATGGAGAAGTAGCATCTTCACGCTCCTCTGGTGTAATATAAGCCTGTAACACTCATTATTCCTCCTGTATTTTTGATGTCTTAGCAAAACACCATTTTACCAGAAGTAATGAGTCATTATTCATTTGTTGCACTTAGATTGTAAATTCAAGATCAAAAAACTATGCCAAATTAACACCTGGTTAAATTAATCCAGTTGATTCTCTAGTCTTAACTAGTTTGCCTTGTATTTCTTCACTATCCTTTGCGCAAATATGCTAACCAGCATTATCGCTGCAAATATAGCTAGAATCCAGCTAAAGAAATCAGCACGGTTATCATATATTATACCAAGGACTAGCATAGCTGCCATCCCTAGTACGCAGCACTGATGCAAGATGAACATTCCCAGGCTCTCGCCCTTTGCTTTATACTTACTGCCCATCTTCTCTACTTCACTTTTATCGGAGTTCTTAGTAGCAGAGTCTCCAAATAGAAGTGCCGTTCCTGCCCCTACAAGCACTAGACCAGTCAAAAGGCTCGTGACTTTTTATCATTCCCGAAAGGACAACTACATAAACAATCACTGCACCGATAACTGCGGTTTCAAATCCGATGAGGTTACTTCCGCTGACCATACCCTTGAGCTTGTTCAGTCTCTTAAATTTTTAGATTCTTTAGCTTATCAAATTTTAGTTTTTTTCATTATACTAATCCACCTTGTCTGCAACATTTAGCGCTTCAGCTATGTTCAGAAGGTGATCCCCTATTCTCTCAAAGTCGATCAAGAGCTCAGTATAAAGCACTGCAGTATCCTCACTGCAAGTAGCCTTGTGCATACGTCTTAGGTGATTTGCTCTATACTCTCTCGTCAAATCGTCTATCTTCTGCTCTATGGCAGCAGTCTTAACGACCTCTTCGCTATTCATCTTATCGAGTGCACTAATTGTTTCCATTCCAAGTACGCTGTACTTCTTCATGGTCTCAAGTTCCTCATAGGCCTCTTTTGTGAATTTAACTTTGTTCTCAGCTAGTCTAAGTGAGTACTCTGCTATATTCATCGCATGGTCAGCCACACGCTCTAAGTTAGTACATATTCTAAAGTAGGCATTTATCAGCCTGCTATCTTTGACATTTGTCTCATAGACCATAGTATTGGAAATATATTTGGAGATTTCCTTATTAAGATAATCTATGTAATCCTCTTTATCGTTTATCTTCTTTAGCATCTTTGTGTCGCCACTTATGACTACATCAAAGCTTGCAATCACGTTATCCTTAACCATCTGATACATGCGAAGAAGCTCGTTTCTGATGCCAGTCATTATGATTGCCGATGCACCGATTGAGAAATGTTCTTCATGCTTCATTGAAGGATTTAGGAATTTTTAGTCTGAATGTATCTACTTCCTCTGTTTCAACCTCTGGCAGTAACTTCTTTGATAGAATAGCGAGGTAACTTCCGAAAGGAAGAAGTAGCAATGTTGTTACTACATTAAAGAAAGTATGCATATTCGCAATCTGTGCTGCCGGCTTAGTTGGAGTCCATGATGCAACCCAGTCTGTGAGCGGTGTTGTAATGCATATTACCGAAAACAGCACTGCACCTATCACATTGAACATCATATGAATAAGCATAGCTCTCTTAGCATTTCTATTAGTTCCAATAGATGCAAGGAGTGTCGTTACGCAAGTTCCGATGTTTCCACCAAACAAAACAAATACAGCACTGTGGAAGCTTAGCGCACCACTGGTTGTTAAAATCTGAAGGATACCAACCGATGCAGCAGATGACTGAATGACTCCTGTAAATACAAGACCAAACAAAAATTCCAAACAGTGGATTCTGGAAGGACGTCAGCATTTCTTTGAATGCAGGTACTTCCTTGAGTGGCTCCATCGCCTCACTCATGAGGTTCATTCCTAAGAAAAGGAATCCTAGGCCTGCAATTATATAACCGTAGTTGTGAAGCTTCTCTCTCTTGAAAAACACTAGGAGTACTACACCTGCCATCGCAAATAGCGGTGCTATCTCACCTACATCCAAGGCTATCAGCTGTCCAGTGATTGTAGTACCAATGTTTGCACCCATGATAATCCAAACAGCCTGAGTAATCTTCATCAGCCCCGAGTTTACAAATCCAACAACCATGACAGTTGTCGCAGATGAACTCTGAATCAATGCGGTGATACCCACACCTACTAAGATTCCCATGAATCTATTAGATGTAAGCCTCTCTAAAAATATTTTTTTCATGCGGTCACCAGCTGCCGCCTCAAGACCGGTGCTGGTCATTTGCATGCCGTAAAGGAATAGGGCAAGCCCTCCCATAAGGCCTAAAAAGACCGAAAATTGCATAGCTTATCCTCCATAAAACATCGCTTTAGTCTACGAATACGCTTCCGCCGATGAATTCTCTTATTATCGAGTTATTAACTATAATATCATCGTTTTCTATAATACGGAAAAACTGCATAAATTGCAATAGCCTTTGTGCTTCTGCATACTCCTTATCCTGCTGAGTAATCTCTCTAATCAGTGGTTCCGCGTACTTTATCAAAAACAGAAATTTCATATATATGATAGGAGTTAAATAAGATATCAGCCTCTCCACTGTAAGGAAAGATATTTTTCTCCTCGCCCGCTCTCACCTTTGGCCATGTTGCGATAGTATCCTTTGCACTGTGCCCTCTAAATAGATTATCTCTAACTATTCTTCTAAGCATTCTCTCAAGAGTCGTCGGAACTCTGTTGTGAACATCGATGTTTATTTGTGCAAGTGGGCTAATGTAGATTTTAAATTTCTCTTCCTTTGGTATGAACTGCGTGAGCTTTTTCGTTAAGTCCATGAATGCCTTCTATAACAATAGGTTGATTCTCAGAAATCGAGGTGATTCTCTTACCAAATATCTTCTTACCCGTCATAAAAATCAAAACTTGGCAAGTCTACACTCTTTCCTGCAAGCAGATCATTCATATTGTTATTGAATAGCTCTATATCTAGTGCTTCGAGATTTTTCGTAATCCTTTTTCGCCATGTTCATCAAGCGGTGTATCTTCACGGTTCACAAAATAGTCATCAGTACCAAGGTACAATGGATTTAGTCCATTTACTCTAAGCTGTACACAAAGTCTCTGAGCAAAGGTAGTCTTGCCTGAAGATGATGGACCAGCAATCAAAAATAATTCTCTTGTGTCCCTTATTGATCATGTCCGCAATCTGAGCAATCTTCTTCTCATGAAGCGCTTCAGAAAGCTGAATCAAATCCTTAGCCTCATCGTTTGCGATTTTTCTCATTCAAATCAGCTACATAGCTAACTCCCAGGAGCCTTTCCCAAACAGTCTGTTCTGCAAACGCCTGATACATCCTTGTTTCATCGACAAACTCAGGCACGACGCTTGGATTTGACGGATGTGGGAAATCTTAGCAAAATACCATTTCTGTACTTTCTAAGCTCAAATAGGTCAATATATCCAGATGACGGTGCCATCAAAGTGTAATAGAAATCACGATAGCCATCAAGCTCATAGAAAAAGACTTGCGTGAGGTTTGGAGCAGTTTCAATTAGTCTAGCTCTTTCAAATCTACCATCCTTATGCAAGCACTCTATAGCGCTCTCCCTAGATAAAACTTCTTTTCTAAAAGGAAGGTCAGCATCAACAATTTCTCGCATTCTAGTCTCAATATCAGATACAAGCTCAGCTGTAAGCTCTTTACTGGTATTTATCTTAGTATAAAATCCCTTGTTTAAAGAGTTTCTTATACTAACATTTGCTTCCTCTCCAAGCACATCGCTGACCGCTTTGACATAAATCAAAGATAGACTAGCCTGATATAAAAATAGTAGCTACCTCAGTCCTCATATCGAGAAGCTCAACCGTACATGGCTCATCAAGCGTATAATTTAAATCTACAATTCTATTATTAACCTTAGCCGCAAGAATCCTGTAGGGAAGTCCCTTTATTTCATAGCAGAGGTTTTCTATGGATATACCTTGTCTTACATCACATTCCCTGATCTCGCCCTTAGGTTTTGTTATCAAATTAATCTTCATATTACCACATCCTGAATCCCGTAAAATCTGCTGTCCATTAGATAATATTTTACCACAAAGCGCAAAATGAACAAGATTTCAGGCCTATTTTGTCTTCTATCAAAAGAGCCTTGACCGTTCGAATAAACTTCAAAAAGATAAACGGTGTCATGTATTAAACACTCCTTTTCTTGAAATCCTCTCCGTCGGCAAGGCTCTTATGTATTTAACTATTTAGTTTTTGTACAAGCTATTTAGCAGCTTTCTTTCTTCTTGAAAGTGCAGCAAAAGCAATAGCTGCGCCAGCTCCTAGCACTGCGAATCCTGCAAGACCACTTCCATCAAATGTGTTAGGTCCTGGTCTATTAGCATTTCCTGATCCGTTTGCTCTTGGGCTAACATTTGCAAAGTAGTAAACTGAGAAGTCATCGTTCTCAAATGTTACAGTCTTGCCGCTTATTGAAGTAACCGGAATCTCCTCAAGTGTTCCATCATGCTTCTCGTGGAAGATGTGTAGATTCTTTGGCTCAAGATTCTTAAGCTCAACAGTTACGCGCTGCTTTCCATTTGGCTTAACTCTATCGCCATTTGCATTCACGAAGTAGATATCGTATGCTTCGTACTCGTCAGCCTTGTATCCCTTTAGTTCCTTATTAACCTTCTCAACCTTAACTGTAAGCTGCACATTATCATTGTTACCTGGCTGTGGCTGTGGTTCTGGTTTTGGTTCTGGCTTAGGCTGTGGCTTTTGGCTCTTCCTGCTTCTTAGGGGAAATAGTTGCCTTTACGCTTGGATAACCATCTGAAACAAGCTCGATTTCATAGCTTCCGTCTTCTCCCTTAGTGAAGATAGGAGTCTTTACACCACCCTTACCTGAGATTTCAGCGTTGAAATTAACTGTCTGATCATCTCCAAAGATTAGCTTAGCAAGATCACGACCTCTTAGTGGCTGTCCGTCTACAAGCACACTTGAAATGCTTGCATAGTATGTATCCTTATCAAGGTCAGCCGGTAGAACAAGCTTGTTGCCCTCAATCTTAACAGATCCATCTGCATGATTTGACTTTTAGCTGGAAGTTTGCCTGCAAATCACCATACTTCTCTGATGTGAATACTGCAGTGTATGCACCAATTCCAGTGTTATCAGACTTCTTAAATGTAATCTTATCCCCTGAAACAGTGTAATCCTTACCTTCCTCTAGAACAGTTTTACCCTTTTTAACTTCGCTTAGCTTATATGCTGCGTCAGCTGGTGCATTTACCTTAGATGTAACTGCTACACCCTCGCTAAATACAGCATTGTTTACACTTGCACTAGCATCTGCACCCGGAATCTTCTTGCAAAGAAGTGATGTCTTTACAACTACATCGTCTCCATCATGCACCATGTATCTAATCTCAGTAATTGTCTTACCCTCGATGCTTGTGTACGCCTTGTAGTTTACACGGTTACCATGTGGCTCTACGAAGTCTGGCTTAACTGCAAATGAAATCTCATATGTTTTAACCCAGATGTTCTCAAGATGCTTCATAGCATACATGCTGCCGTCAGAAGTCTTTAGGATAACTCCATCTACATCCTTAGCTGCAGGTATTCCCTCTCCACTTAGCTTAATACCGTAGTTTCCGTATCTATTTATTGTGCTAATTGTTGCTGTAGCTGGGCTTACAACTGTTCCGTCACCCTTTGTTGCTGTTAGGGTTCCATCGCCATTGATTGCCTTGTACTCCTTAGGCTGTGCGTTACCCTCGTTCAGCGTCATATTCTTTACAATATCAAAGAGCGGGTTCTTAGATGTCTTGCCCTCAGCAATAGCCTTCTTAACCTTGTCGTAAAGAGCCTTGTCTATTGCAACATTTACATCCTTAACACCTAAGATCTTACCTGAGCCATCCTCGTTTACTGAGTTATATGTAGTTGGGAAGAAGCTCTTGAACTTATTCTTAGTTGAGCTTGTTACCGCATCGTACATTCCATCTGCTCTTAGGCTTGCTGCCTTATCAACAGCATCTGCATTAAGATCATTTGACACTGCTGTAAGGTTCTTTAGTTCTCCATAATAGAAATCTGCGTATGGGAGATTTACCTTTCCATATAGAGTCTTAGACTCTTCAACCGGTCCAGCCTTAGGAGCTGCATCAGCCTTCTTTAGCTCTACTCTAATTGCATCCTTGCAAGCCTGAGTTGTGAATGTAGCTCCAGTCTTCGCATCTAGTCCATTTATTGTCTCTAGTGTTGCTGGCTTACCCTTCAAGGGTTTTTAATTCTCTGCTTTGCCTTTACCTTGTATCCATAGTTGTAGCTTTCCATTCCTGGAGTATCAATCTTGATGTTTGCAAACTTTCCGTCCTTTACATCAAAGCTTACATCTACTCTATATCCGTCCCAGTCACCGCCTGGTTCTTCAGCTCTAGTTGATGCTGCTGTGTATGACTTATCTGCTGCAACCTCATCACCAGTTATAGCATACGCGCCCTGAACGCCTGCACTTACAAGCATTGCGCATGAAAGCAAGATCGCCAGAGGTCTCTTTCGCATTCTTACCATAAAATTCCTCCTGTTGTAGTTAAATCGATATACTTATTGTTAGTTATTTTTAACTTATGTTTGTGTAAGACAACTATCGTTTGCCTTTAGCAACTATTGTTAGCACTAACTAACATCCATATCATATCACAATAAACTCTAAATAAGCAAGTGAATTTTTATATCGAAGTTTGCTTATATTCTCAATCAAAGCGCGCAGCTCAAACACTTGCAAAAACTAACTATTCTGATTCATTCTGGAACGCCTCTACAACGCTCTCAATCTCCTGTCTTGTCAAAGTGATTCCACGGCTCATTCTCTCGTGCTGCTCGTCCCAATCTCTGATATCATATTTGGGCGGCTGATCATTCCATGATACGATGTTTAACTCCTTAGTCCAACCTCTATCATTTCTGTTTATAACTCCAATGTGTTTTACTATCTCAAATTTAATAGGTGTTCCTGCCATCTTATTTCTCCTTTTCTTAGCATTCTCTCATCCCTATGATATTAATATCAACTTCCCCATAGACGGTCAAGCAAATAACAAAATTCCCCAAACAATGTAAATTCAGCATATGCGAGCTTTTTATGGATAATTCTTCACTTGATTAAAGATATAACAAAAATATATAATAGGCTAAAGTCCAGCGGTGTGATGTCATCTGAAAGAAAAATATAGAAAATAAATCTGATTCATTTAAAAGAATTTTTTTGCTATTCGTATAAGAGCTGAAGGTATAGAATAAAAATAAGAAAGGAAATATATGGATTTTATAGTAGCCGAAGAAGGTGTACCTGTAAGTGTAGGGTGCATATGGAGCGAAAAATCGTATATTATGGAAGTGAGATTGTATTAAACTATGAGACTGAGCCGCCAATGGGGGATTTTTATTTTTTTCAGCCAAACTTCCCTTATTGAATAGAAAAAAATTCCTTTTTTTGGATGTATGGAAGAAATCTTGTATTTTTAGATGCATACTATGTTTTGGTAGAGATGGTTGAGAAGAAAACATGGGATCCTATAACAACTGTAATTATAAATATTCATACGGGAAAATATGCAAGTCTTGGAAATTGGTATACTGATATATCTGTGGAAAATGACGTTGTACTTAAAAAAATAGGTTTGATGGAAACAGTATGACTTTAAAAAGGTGTAGATGATTTAAACTGGATAAATATTGAATAAAAAAATACGAGTAGGTGGTAGATATGAAAAAAATAAAAGATATTTTGTCGTTCCAGCAGCTCTAGCTTTGCTCGGTGGACTTTACTTAATTAGCAAACAATCAGACGGACTTTTGGCATCTGAACGCATAGAGATTGCAATTCGCTCCAAGAACTTTGTGCATAATCTCAACCGCGGTGATTTTGATGCATGCTATAACAGCCTTTCTTCTGACATGCAGGAGAAGACAAGTATAGAAAGACTACATGCTATGCTAGATCCTATACTTGGATTCCTTGGTAGTTTTGAGGAGTTCAGGGGCGGTAGCATTTCTAGAGAACGACATGTTGAGACAAGCACATATGTGTGCAATCTGAAGTGCGACTACGAGAATGGTCGCGCGGTATTCACCATCATTCTCGATGAGAAAATGGATATAGTTAACCTTTATATAAAAATAGAATAGAAGCAACACAATTAAATATAACATTATGATAATGCAATTAAAAGCACTTCAAGTGGAAAAATAACTGAAGTGCTTTTTGAATATTTAGTTTCTAATTTAAGTTAAATATATTTAATTAATAATATATATAGTTTCAAAAGAGCCTTGACCGTTCGAATAAACTTAAAAAAACCCCCGGGAAATCAAGTCTATTTTTATTGTACGTATTATCTTCACTTTTACATCCTAGAACAATCATAAATTTTTTTATAACACCTCACAACTACTTTAAATCACGAATAAACATGTGATTATTCATAGCTACTTTTTTTATTTCTGTGGAGTATATCAGATGCAATAGAAATTACTGAGCCTATCAAGACAAGTGTAATTCCAAGCACCATATTAAGTGGAATTACTTCGTGGATAATAACTACTGCGAGTATTGGGGCAAGTATAGGTTTAATGAAAAAAACAAGAGAGACAGTTTGGGCTTCGCAGTACTCCATTGCGAGGAAGTAACATAGATATCCACATCCTGTAACTGCAATTGATACATAGATAATACCTGGAATAGCATCTATACCTATCCCTTTGATAAACGGTACTTTAGCAAAGCTTTCAAGTCCAACTCTATCCAAGAAGTTCGCTAAAATTTTTATATGTGATAAACCCATATAAATAGCCATCTGAATAGCTGCGGTCAAAGAGCAAATACATGTCGTAACGACTCCACCATATTTTTGGCTCTCCTCCTTGCCTAAGACACCATATAATGCAAATGCAAGTGCAGAAAGAAGGCTTAGGCTCGCTCCCCACGACACTAATATGAGCATCCCAAGGTTGTATAATTGCTATAAACTCCAGCAATCTGGAAGACAAGTGCATAAATAGTCTTTCTCTCTATCGCTTCTCCTAAAATCGGTACTGCAAGTATGGTTACAAATACGGTATTTGTGCTAAATAGCACCGATACAACTGATGCTTTGGTATATATAACTGCCATCTGAAAGATATTCATACCTAGAAAATATCCCTATAAAAAGCAATCAAAGTAAGCTTTATAAAAATGTTTTTCCAGTAACACTTTGATTATCCTTTTTGAGCTTCATCAAAGCAAAAAGGCAGCAATGCAATGCCGCCTATCAAAAATCTTATCATCGTGAGCTGCATGGGATTGAATCCCTTTGATGTATATTTCAGCCCTATCTCCATTGTGCTAAATAGCACTGTTGCAAATGCTATATAAATATATCCTTTTATTTTTACTATATCCTTCATCGTTCATCTGATGCACCTAGTACTTATATATCAAGCTCAAGGCTTACTGGGCAGTGATCGCTTCCCATAACATCTGGGTGTATTGCTGCCTCTTTAATCTTGTCTTTAAGTCCTTCGTCAACAACAAAGTAGTCTATACGCCACCCTGTATTGTTTTTTCTGGCATTCCCTCTGTATGACCACCAGCTGTAGGCCCCTTCCTGCTCTGGGTATAGGTATCTGAATGTATCAGTAAAGCCCGCTCCAAGAAGCTCGGTCATCTTTGCTCTTTCTTCATCAGAGAAAGCCTGGGATTTCCACGATTTGTCTTTGGATTCTTAAGATCGATTTCCTCGTGAGCAACATTTGAGATCTCCGCACATTACGACATGCTTTTTTTCTTTGCAAGCTCGCTTACCATTGCTCTGAGGTCGTCCTCCCACTGCATTCTGTACTCTAGCCTCTTCAGCTCAGGCTGTGCATTAGGAACATACACATTAAGCAGGTAGAACTTATCATACTCTAGAAGCACCGCTCTTCCCTCATCATCATGTCCCTCAAAATTATATGTCACGCTTAGTGGTCTCATGCTTTAGTAAAGATTGCAGTTCCCGAATATCCCTTCTTCTCTGCATAAGAAATAAATATTGATGGTATCCAGGCAAATCAACATCCGCCTGACCCTTCCTGCATCTTAGTCTCCTGAATGCAGAAGAAATCTGCATCAAAATTCCTTTACTATATCTTCAAATCCCTTCTTTAGGACAGCTCTAAGTCCCATTAACATTCCATGAAAACAAATTTCATCTATATTTTCTCCTTTTTGATTAATTACTTTCTTAAATATCTCAGGTGCGCATTGTAAACACGCCATTTAATACATACCCCTCAAAGCTTATATTTTATCAGCAAAGTATTCCACCTGCTCTACAAGATTCAAAAACCAGCTCCGGAAAGCTCTCTGCAATGTCCTCAAGGTCAGCATAGTCATTGTTATATCCCACGCACTTTGCCACTTTCCACATCTATAAATACGATGCTTCCATCACCTAAACCTCCGATAGGAAACGCTGGTCCGTGTTCACACTCGCTCATATATTCCTCGTATACCTCTTTACAAAGATTGCATAGTTCTCCTCAAGCTCTTTCAAGTCGAAAATCCACGGTTCTGCCAAGTAACAGCCTCCAAAGTTCAAAAAGCAACCATTGGTACTCCACCGGGAATATGTGCATATTTTGCTTCAAACTGTTTTTATATCATCTTCTGTTTCAGGGCGGATGCCTTCTGTGAAAGACACTTGCTCTCGTAAGCCGCCCTTAATTCTGTTATGAGTATTTTTTTCTAAATCAATATTTTTGCATATTGCTTACCTCGTAATTTTTCTGTATATGCATGTAGCTTACCTCTTATTTTTCTAACACCGAATTCCTTCCTTTACGCAAATACAATAACAAGCTATTATATTTTATACTTTTTTTATGCACTATGTAAATGTTGCATCGATTTGTCATCAGAAATTTGAAGATATGCTTTTTTTACTACATGCACTTTAAACAAAAACACTTGTATTTTTGCAAAGATTCAGATTTATTATGAAGATGGATATAAAAAAATACGGTTTTCTATGTAGATAAATTCCTAAATGGATTAGGGAGGTATTATATGAATGCACTTAATAAAAAAAGGAAAGAACCGCAGATATTATGGCATCACTTTCATCCCTTGTGCTTCTTCTATTTGCACAGCTTCGGGATAGGTTTGAGTTTTTACATGAGCTGCCATTTCTTGTAGTTTTACTTATTTGCATAATATGTATGATAGTAAGTATATGGGCTGCGTATTGCCGAATATCTAATAATAAGATGATTAAAATGTCCCTATTTTCAGTTTCTGTGACATCCTGGCTGGCGACATTCATTATATTCTTTAGTTTTCGGTAAAAGTATAAGGTGGTGGTTATATGAAACTTGTAAGTAAATCAGATATATTAGCACTAACCGTTCAATTATTTTTGCAATTTGCCTCTTTGTTTGCTTATCTGCTATTGGGCGTATTCAAAGGAGAACAGTCTTCCTGTAGTTCCATTTCCAGCAGTTATTCTACTTGGGATCATTGCTATTTCAGGTGAAATTTGGACAGCTAATTACTATATTTCAAAACGTAAATACATTTTGATACCAATACTTGACGTTGTCGGCACTTCATCACTGGCTATGTTGGTCATATTTCTTTATTCCAAATAGGAGTTTTGAGAGGTAGTCATTTTGCTCTGCACTTTGCCTATTTATATGCTTTTTGACCTACCTAGTCGTATTGCTGCTATTTCTATATTTAAAACAGAGGTAAGAATAATGAAGAAATAAATTCTACAACATGAAAGGCTGATGTTGCCATCAGCCTTTTTGATTTCCTTTATTTTTACTTCTGCACTTCCCTTCTTGCCGAATAGTCCTGACAGAACAGTTAGCACAATACAACTGTAGCAGAATACTGAAAATGCTGCGTACTGAACTGTAGGTACGCCCAGCATGTTTGAGATGAACACACCGCATACACTCCATGGTACGAGCGGGTTGATAACTGTGCCGGAGTCTTCAAGCGCACGAGAGATATTCTTCTGGTGCAACCCGAGCTTATCGTAGATTGGACGGAAGGTTTTTCCTGCCAGCAAGATGCTTAGGTACTGCTCTCCGACTATGAAGTTAACACCTAAGGCTGTAGTTGCAACAGCTAGTGTAGCCTTGAACCTTGTGTTTAGAAGATGAGCGATATTTTCAAGAATGGTTGGAATAATTCCAAGCCCGAAGAGTAGACCGCCAAGGCTCAAAGCGAGAATTACAATTGTGATAGTGAAAAACATGCTGTTAATTCCGCCACGGTTTATAAGTGAAGCGATGTTTTCAGGAACACCTTCTTTGCTGAACCCACTGTAGAAAATATTTGCTATTTCACCTAGGCTATATCCAGTGTTAAACTGAGCGATTCCAAGACTTAGTGCACTTACAATTATCATGCTTACGATTGCTGGAAGTTTGAATATCGAAAGAACAATCAAAAGTACAAATGGTATCAAAGCATATCCGTGAACAAGATCAGTTGAAAGTAGCGACTTCTTAAATGCGTCGATTGCTGAAACATCACCCTTTGCTCCCCATGGAGACATTGCTGTAAAGAAAACACCTGAGATGATGAACGCAGGAACTGTTGTGTACATCATATTTTTGATGTGATCAAAGAGGTCAATTCCTACAATGCTAGCTGATATACCTGTTGTATCTGATAGAGGAGACATCTTATCTCCAAAGAATGCACCTGATACTACTGCACCTGCTGTAATTGCAGGGTTTAAATCAAATACACCAGAAAGGCCCATAAGTGCAACACCTAAAGTTGCAACTGTTGTTAAGCTGCTTCCGATTGAAATACCTATGATTGCCGTGATGCAGAAAGGCTGATAGGTAAAAGGTCTTAGCTGAGATTATATTTAGACCGTAGAATATCAGCGTTGGGATAGCCCCAGACATCATCAAAGCGGAAATTAGGATTCCAATAAAGAAGAATAGGTATACTGCACCCATGCTTGTCGATACGGACTGAACCATGCTTTCCTGCATCTCTGAGAACTTAACCTTTGTGGAAAATTCCGTATATTAGAAGAAAGATGATGCTTACAAGAACTGGGATATGGGCTGAAACTCCCTCGATTGTAATAATTGGGAATCCAAGCATGAATAGAATAATTGCTGTGATGACCAGGGCTTCTACAATTCCTGGCTTTCTGAGTTGCTTAAGATCAAACATGATTTTCTCCTTTAAAATTCTTTCTAAATAATCTTCTGCACAATAAAAAACTTCTCACGATTTACAATTTGCATCGTCAGAAGCCGGGTAAAATCCTTTGGTGATTAGAGGCTCCATACACAATGCAAACAGAGCCGCTAAGTATCTTAGGACTCTCTAATTCTTATAATAATAGTAATAGCACTTTTTGGTCGCAGCAAGAAAAAAATGTTTATCCTGCATATTTGCTTCTGTCAAAAACATTACACATTTTCATTTTAGTTGCTCCTTTCAAAGTGATTTTTTTCATAATAACACCAAAGCAATATGTCCGTCAAGCTTTTTTTGTTCAAAATAGATAATATTTTTCTATATTTTATGTTATTATACATAAAATACTTTGCGTCAATTGACTTTTGCATATATCCTTTTCAGCATGAAAAGCCGAAACTTGAATATGTTTACCAATTCGCGTATAATTTATATAACTACAGATTTATTTAGGAGGTCGTTTTGTTAGAATTAATAAAAAGCCGTGATATACGGTATAGTCGAAGGAATTACAGAATGGCTGCCAGTCAGCAGCACAGGACACCTTATTTTACTAAAGAGCATAATGCCGATGAAGGTTTCGGATAACTTTTGGAACTTTTTTTCCTTGTTGTCGTTCAGCTAGGCGCAATCCTTGCGGTAGTTATCTATTTTTGGAACAAGATATGGCCATTTAATACAAAAGTTAAAGGCAAGTCCTTTATAAGATATGATGTAATGCAGCTATGGGTTAAGATCATTGTAGCATGTTTTCCAGCTGCTATAGTAGGCATCTTGCTAGACGATTGGGTTGATAAACACCTCTACAATCCGACAACAGTAGCAATCATGCTGATTCTTGTCGGTATCGCTTTTATCTTTGTAGAGAAGAAGAATGTAAATAAAGAGCCAAGAATTACAAGCCTTCGCGATATATCATATAAGGATGCTTTGATAATCGGAGCTTTTCAGCTTATCGCTGCTGTGCTTCCAGGAACATCACGCTCAGGCTCCACAATCATCGGCGGACTTTTAATTGGAATCGACAGGACCATCGCTGCTGAATTCACCTTCTTCCTAGCAATTCCAGTTATGTTTGGTGCAAGTCTTCTAAAAGCTTCTCAAGTTCGGACTTCACTTTCACAGCCTTGGAATTTGGAATACTCTTTGTAGGGAATAATAGTTTCCTTCCTAGTTTCACTCTTCTGCATCAAACTTTTGATGGCATATGTGAAAAAACACGATTTCAAGGTTTTCGGTTGGTATCGTATAGCGCTAGGTGCTATCGTGCTTATATACTTTAAGCTTATACTCGCATAGCTTCGTCAAAAACATAATACAAAATCAAAAGCCGCTTTGCTTATGCAAAACGGCTTATTTGTTTACTTTTCTTCTAGGAAATTAAGCACTGCTTTATTAAAAAAATCTTAGGCTTTCTTGAGGATATAAAATGACCTCCAGGAATCAAGCAAAAGCTTAGCCTTTGGTATACAGCGACTAATGAGTCTTGTGTGCTCAGTTTTGATAATATCGTGCGTTCCGCCAAGAACTAAAGTCCTAGCATGAATTCTCTCAAGCTCAGTCTCACTTATATACGGCTCATTTGTAACTAGAGCCAGTTTCTCTGAGTGAAGCTTAGCACGTATATCTATCTTGGAAATTAAATCCACTATCTTTCGCAACACCTTGATTGGTATCAAAGCGATATTCTTAACACCAGACGGATATAAATTTGCGCCCCAAACTATGAGTCTATCAACTAGCTCAGGGTACTTTGATGCAAAGCAAAGCGCGGTGTTTCCACCATCTGAAAAACCTAGTATGCTAGCCTTCTTAATCGAATGCTCTTTCATAAAGTCAGCAAGATCATCTGCAAACTGCCTAATTGTGAAAGGTTCTTCTCCTCTTGGAGATTTTCCGTGGCCTCTCGTATCTAGTGCAATTACTCTATACTTCTTTGCAAAATAATCCATCTGAGCAGCAAAATAGCTGTTGCTTTCACCATTTCCGTGTAAAAGAATTAGGGTTTTGCCTCTTCCCTTCTGTTTATAATTGAGACGAATCTTCATATCTTCTCCCCCTCAAAAATCAACTTAGTACTTAACTAGTTTTCTAACTTTCCCTTGTATTGAGCAATCCCGCCGATGTTTGTCACATCTGTGTAACCCTTGCTCTTCATAAATTCCGCTGCCATGTCGCTACGACCACCTGACAAGCAGTAAACAAAAGTCTTGGTCCCCTTATCTGGCACCTCGTCTTCTATACCTTCAAAAGTACTGAGTGGCACATTAATGCTCCCTGGAATTCTCCCCAAAGCATACTCGTCAGCCTCTCTGACATCAACGAGCAATATACCATCTTCAGCTTTAAATTCTTCTATATATTTGTTTATATTCTTACCGAATAATCCCATATCTGCCTCTCTTCCCTTGAGCAGGTGAAGGGAATAAAACCCTGAAATCAAATTGCTAGGCTAGTTTTTTTCTCCTATGCTCAGACAATTAGTATACACCCTATATTATACACCTATTGTTTACGAATAGAAACATAATTTATGTTCTTTCCTGCGAAAGAAAAATTTTTCTTCATACTCTGTCATCGGGGCTAATCTCGCTGAACTCACTTGCATGAAGGTCACACGTTAATCCAGTGACATCAAAGTTTGCAAGTTCCTTGCATTCCTCGATTTGCTCAAGTGTAAAAATCGAAGAGATCGTCGTTGTCGGTCTTAAACCTTATGAATCCACCTGGCTTTAGTGCCTTCAGATACTGAAGCAGTCTATCCTTATGTGTGAGCCTGCGCTTTGCGTGTCTAGCCTTTGGCCATGGGTCGCTGAAGTTCATGAATATGCCGTCCAGTTCACCCTCAGCAAAATCCCTTTCCATGTCATTTATATATGTCGTTATAAATCTGATATTATCAAGTTCCATCTCCCTGCTTTTGACCATTCCGCGTATAATTACGCTCGCAAGTCCCTCTGCAGCAAGGAAAAGCGCATCTGGATTTTGACTTGCACTGCTTGTTATAAATCTGCCCTTACCCGAACCAATTTCTAAAAACAGTGGCTTATTTGTTCCATTCTCAAATAGCTTCCTCCAGCTTCCGCTGTGGCCTTCCGAGCTTGGAACTATTACATCATCAAAATCGCTAAGCTTTTGATCTATATCTTTGATTTTTCTCTGTCTCATACAACCAACCTATAGGAAAATTCTCATAGAGATAACTACGCCTAGGAAAATCAGACAGGCAGCTATCGCCATGAAGTCAAGTTTATCAAATTTGATTTCGTTCATTCTCGTTCTTCCGGCTCCACCACGGTAGCATCTAGCTTCCATTGCCATTGCAAGGTCCTGAGCTATTCTAAATGCACTTACAAATAGCGGTACTAGGATCGGAATCATTGACTTTGCACGCCTTAGAATATTTCCGCTCTCAAAGTCTGCCCCCCTCGCCTGCTGAGCCTTCATTATCTTATCAGTCTCATCAAGAAGCAAAGGTATGAATCTCAAAGCTATGGACATCATCATTGCAATTTCGTGCGAAGGCACGCCTAGCTTTGATAGAGGTGCCATAAGCTTTTCTAGTCCATCTGTCAAAGCGATAGGCTTTGTTGTAAGAGTCAAAACCGATGAGCTTATTATCAGCAGAATCAGTCTAAGGCTCATAAAGAGCGCAAGGTAGATTCCCTCTGTAGTTATTTTGATAAACTTCCATCTGAAAATCTCGTGTCCATCGACCATGAAAATATTCAAAAAGAAGGTAAACGCCAAAATCATAAATATCGGTTTCAGGCCTCGCAAGATGAATGAAATTGGCACCTTTGATAGAGCAACACAAACAGCAAGCGCTGCTCCGCACACAGCAAAAGCCAACGAAGCCCTTTACGAGGAATAGCTCTATGATAAATATGAGCGTTGCCATTATCTTTGTTCGCGGGTCGAGTCTATGGAGAATTGAGTCGGCAGAATAGTACTGTCCTAAGGTTATATCCCTAATCATTGGACTCTCCTCTCTCTGGCTTTGATGAATCATCGCCTGCATTCTTGTTTTTTTAGATATGCTAGGAGCGCCGTCTTTGCATCCTCAATATTGAGAACATTTGCTGGTACATCAGCGCCGCAAGCTCCAATGTCGTTCATAAGTTCAGTAACTGGCGGAATATCAAGACCTATTGCATTTAGTTCTTCATGCCTTGAGAACACGACCTCAGGTGTATCCATCATCAAAAATCTTTACCCTCATCCATAACCAGCACGCGGTCTGCCATCTCAGCAACATCGCTCATATTATGGCTTACGAAGATAATTATATTGTTCTGCGCACTGTGGATTTTCTCTATCATCCTTAGGGATTTCCTTATGCGCACCTGGGTCAAGACCTGCAGTAGGCTCATCCAGTATCAAAATTTCCAGCTCCATCGCAATAACACCTGCGATAGCAACTCTTCTCTTCTGTCCTCCCGAAAGCTCAAAAGGTGACCTCTCAACGATATCATCGTAGTCAAGTCCGACAAGTTTGATTGCCTCTCTGACTCTTTCATCGATTTCTTCCTCGCTAAGCCCTAGATTCTTAGGGCCAAAGGCGATATCCTTTGCTACTGTTTCTTCAAATAGCTGGTATTCAGGGTACTGAAAAACGAGGCCAACTCTGCGTCTAACATCCTTCATCACAGTCTTCGGATCTGTTATATCCGTATCTCCGATGATTATACTACCTGAACTTGGCTTAATTATACCGTTCAGGTGCTGCATCAAAGTAGACTTGCCTGAGCCCGTATGCCCAATAACTGCTACCTTCTCGCCGTCTGCTATCTCAAAGCTTACATCATCTAAGGCGAGCTGTTCATCCGGCATACCCTTGCTATATATATGTGTTAAATTCTTTACTTGTATTGACATACGAATTCTTTTTAGCCTTTCTGCTGTAACCACCTCTGGTGGCACATCTATGCCGTTTTTCTCTGAGGTATATGGCAATCTCTGCGGCCATAGGCACATCTAGCCTTGCTGATCTAATCAGCTCATCCTGAGAAAATACATGCTCTGGTGTTCCGTCTAGCAGTATTTCTCCCTTATTCATAATCACTACTCTATCTGCTTTTACCGCCTCATCCATAAAGTGTGTTATGAGTATCACAGTTATTCCCTCACGGTGCAATTTCTCAATTATCTCCATGATATCCTTGCGCCCGCGCGGGTCGAGCATCGCTGTCGGCTCGTCAAAGATGATGCACCCTAGGGCCTGATGGCAACAACGCCCGCGATAGCGATGCGCTGCTTTTGGCCGCCCGAAAGCAGATGAGGCGCTTTCCTCTTGTACTTCCCCATCTTCACGGCGTCAAGCGCCTCGTCGACCCGCGCTCTAATCTCGACCGGATCAATTCCTATGTTCTCCGGTCCGAAAAGCCACGTCATCCTCAACAATTGCAGAAACGAGCTGATTATCAGGGGTTCTGAAAAAAACCATTCCAGCAGTCTGTCTTATATCCCAGATCTTATCCTCATCCCTAGTATCCATACCAGAAACATAGACTGCACCCTTGCCCGGAAGCAAAAAGCCCGTTTAGGTTCTTCGCAAGGGTTGACTTACCTGAGCCATTTTGACCGATAATTGCAGTGAATGAGCCCTCCTCAATCTCGAGGCTCACGCCCTTTATAGCTAACTTCGGCTCCTCGTCCTCCCCATGTGGATACTGAAAAATAAAGATTATCTATTTTAATTATATTTTCCATTATTCCATCCTATGGCATTTTATTGCCATTAATACTTTTAAATGCTCCATATATATACATATACAGTAGCCCTAAAAATAAACATAATTCAACATTATTATCCTACAACAAAACACCTATTCTTGCAATACTATGAGCTCCATTTGACATTGCCTCATGCAGGGGTATAATAAACTTAAAGTGTATGCATTAAAAAGATGAATTACGCATTATTTTGATATACAGTTGGAGGGTATATGAAGCCATTTGTTGCAAGTAAAAAGAATGACAAGAGTACGCCGCTATACATTCAGCTCTATCGCCATATAAGGAGCGATATTTTAAGCGGAAGCATCAAAACCGGTGAAAAGCTACCTTCTTTAAGAAAGTTAGCCAAGCTCAACGATATTTCAATCACTACTGCTGAACAGGCATACAACCAGCTACTCACCGAGGGCTATATAACAAGCAGGCCACAGTCTGGCTACTATGTATCTAAGATTGATGCTTTTTCAGATGTTCAGGGAGACAGCGACCACGATATCTTCGAATTAACAACTCAAAGCTTTGATAACTCTAGGTACCTTTATGACCTATCTGCCTTTGATTTTCAAAAGTGGAAGAAGTGTACATCTAGAGTTTTCAACGAATACCCTCATCTCCTTTTTGTTCGAAAGTGATGTTCAGGGCGAGCAGGCGCTACGCTACGAAATCTCTAAGTACGTCTACTCTTCGCGTGGCGTTATCGCAGATCCTTCACAGGTTGTAATCGGCGCAGGTACTCAGCAGCTTACGACTCACCTTTGCCATATACTAAGGCATATGGACATCGGTTTTTGTCTGCGCAGAAGACCCAGGCTATGCTCCAATTCAGAAGATTTTTTTCATGACAATGGCTTTGGTATAAATAAGATTCCTGTTTCGAGTGACGGAATACGCATAGATATGCTCCCTGCAAACATAGCATCGGCAGTTTATGTCAGCCCAGCGAATCAGTTTCCTACTGGTTCTGTCATGTCCATTGCAAGCAGGTACAAAGCTTCTTGCTTGGGCAAATCAAAACAACAGCATCATCCTTGAAGACGACTACGACAGCGAGCTCAGATATTTCGGAAAGCCGATACCTGCGCTTCAGGGGTTTGAGACAATAATCATAGAGTCGTATATTTTGGCTCCTTCTCATCGACGCTTTTTCCTGCAATCAAAGTCAGCTACATGATTCTTCCTCCTAATATGGCGGAAATCTTTGCTAGTATCAAAGCAAACTACACCCAGACCTGTTCCAAGACAGAGCAGCTTACACTTGCACTATTTATGGAAAAACGGCTATTATTACACAAATATCAGGCGTCTAAGAAGCCTGTATGCTCAGAAGCTTCAGCTTGCAATATCATCTTTTGCTAAATATGGCATGAGCTTCATAGATGCAAAGAACACAAAATCTGGAATCAACATCATCCTCGATGTCAAATCCGAAAAAGAGTGCCGAGATGCTTTGCCAAGAAGCAGAGTCACTAAGGCTCTACGTGGCAACGCTAAATCAAAACTCAGAAACAGAACAAAAAAATAGGCAGCTGATTTTTTACTACAATCAGATACCTATTGATTTGCTTGAAGATAGTATCAAAAGTCTTGCCAAGCTATGGGCGTCCTAAACGGCGTCCTCTTATTTTGTCTTTTTCAAAAACCCTTGATATTCTTAGTCGTTGTAATTGTGCCATCGTGCTGAACGAAGATAGCCTCGTAGCCGTCGAGTGACTCTATCAGCTTCTTGCCGTCCTTTTCTCCTAGAATTAGGCAGGTTGTCGCAAGTGAGTCGCAATCTATACCCTTATTACCCGCACCGATAATAGTTACGGAGTCAAGACCCGTCTCAACTGGATATCCTGTCTTAACATCAAGGATGTGGTGATATACCTTTCCGTCCTTTGTGAATGAACGCTCGTAGGTTCCAGATGTTACAAGGCTCTTGTCATGTGCCTCTACAACACCTATGATTCCGCCATCTGTGCTAAATGGGTCGCGTACACCTATTCTAAATTCGCTTCCATCAGGCTTCTTTCCGACAACTGAGATGTTTCCTCCAAGGTCGATAACTGCGCTTTTAACGCCTTTCTCCTTTAGAAACTCTGCTAGCTTATCTGCAATATATCCCTTTGCTATTCCGCCAAGATCAATCTCTCCCTTAGGGTCACTTAGACTCACCTTATTTCCATTAACCTTGATTTGCTTATAATCTACATGTGTCAAAGCTTCGTTCAGGGCTTCCTGCTCAGGAATCTTACCTTCTCCACCTTCAGGCTGAAAGTTCCATAAATCTGTAACCTGACCTATCGTAACGTCAAATCTTCCCTCTGAAAGCTCGGCGTATTTGATTGCTTTTTGATAACAAACAGTGTCTCGTCTGTGCACTTGATTTCTGCTCCACCTGCATGGTTTTATCTTGTAGATATCGCTAGACTCACGCGTCTTGCTCAGCATGTTCTCGTATTTTTTTCGCAAAGCTTATAGGCATCTTCGATAACCTTGCTTGCATTTTCTTCTGACATATCCTTCATGTCATAAATGGTCAAATTGCAAACTGTATCGAGGTAAAAGCCACTTTTTCTGCACAGGATCTGTGCTCTGATTTGTCTTTTTACTGCAAGCTGTCTGTGATATAATTAGACTCAGCACCAGAATAATAACTGGTATTACTTTAGTTTTTTTTACTCATTTTGTTAATCCTTAAGGAGAACCAATTTGTTCCGTATTATAAAAAAAGCAGATATTATACTATTCATATGTCTCATTCTCATAGGTGGAGCGCTATCCTATCTAGCCTTTTCGGGTAGCTCATCAGGCGATCTTGTCGTTGTCAAAGTCAACGGTGAAATCTACGGAAAATATAGCCTTACAAAGGATAGAACCATCACCGTAAACAGGGACGGACACATGAATAAGATTACCATAAAAAGGTGGTAAGGTGCAAGTTAGCAAATCTAACTGCAAGAATCAGATTTGTGTTAAGCAAGGTTCGATTTCTACAACTCACCAAAATATTGTTTGCATACCTAACAGAGTCGTAGTTAGCATAGAGGGTAAGGGAGGTGAGTACGATGTCATCTCGCAATAAAATGTCATCAAGCGCCCATTCCAAAGCAAGTCGTGTAGCGACAACAGCTCTTCTTGCTGCTCTTGCGCTCATATTTTTCCTATGTTGAGGCCATAATACCAATGCCTATCGCCGTGCCTGGCGTCAAGCTTGGAATTGCAAACCTCGCAGTACTAATCGCTTTATACCGATTTGATTTTAGGTACGCCCTATCTATCAATTTGATAAGAATTATAGTTAGTGGACTTCTGTTTAACGGACTTTTCGGTGCACTTTACGCAATGTCCGGTGGCGTGTTAAGTCTCATCGTTATGTGGCTTCTAAAGAAAACCAATCTTTTTAGCATAGTAGGTGTAAGCATGGCCGGAGGGGTAGCTCATAATATGGGACAGATTCTAGTCGCATCGCTTATCGTCTCAGATTTGCGCATGTTTATGTATCTGCCCGTTTTGATGTTCTCTGGAATAATAAGTGGAATTATCATAGGCGTCATCGCCTACTACGTTCAGCGCTCACTTAATGCAAACAAGGGCGCTTCGCAAATATAAGATAGTAAGTAGGAGGGTAAGTATGAAAAAAGAATTAGAATTACTACAAGGTGTAATGCGTGAACATGGAGTGGCGATTTGCATCGTTCCTACCAATGATTTTCACGGATCAGAATATATAAATGAATACTTCAGAAGCAGGCGGTTCATTTCGGGCTTTACTGGTTCTGCAGGAACACTCGTCGTTTGTGAGGACTCTGCCTACCTTTGGACTGATGGTAGATACTTTCTTCAGGCTTCAATCCAGCTAGATGGAAGCGGTATAGAGCTCATGAAGACAGGTGAACCTGGAGTTCCAGAGATTGAGGCTTTCCTAGAGAAGAATCTAAAAAAAGGCGATGTGCTTGCCTTTGATGGAAGAGTATTAGCTTGCCGTATCGGAGACAAATACAAACATATAGCTGATAAGTGTGGCGCTGTAACAAGGTTTGACATCGACCTTCCAGGTCTTGTATGGACAGATAGACCAAAGCTTTCAGGAAACAGCATTTGGGCACTTCCTGAAACTTCATATGGGGAGTCCTTTAAAGGAAAGCTTGCAAGACTAAGAGATGAAATGGCAAAGGGCTCAGTTGACTACCACCTGATCACTGGACTAGAGGAAAATGCATGGCTTTACAACCTTCGTGGTAGTGATGTTGATAGAAGCCCTATCTTCTTCTCCTTTACGCTCATAAGCCCTGGCTCCGTAACTCTTTACAAGTTCGGTGAAGACTTCGATGATCTGCTAAAAGAAAATGGCGTTACAGTTAAGCACTACCTCGACATCTTTGAGGATATAAAGAAGCTACCGGATAACGCTAAAGTGCTAGCTGATTTTGATGCAGCATCATACTCGCTGATTAAAAAGTATCCCTAGCGCTTGCAAAAATCGTCGACGGCCTTTCTCCAGTTAGCATGTTCAAATCAATCAAGAACCATATGGAAATTGCTGCAACAAAGGAAGCCCATATGTATGACGGACTTGCGATGGTAAACTTTATCTACTGGCTAAAAAATACAGTTGGCAAGCAAGCTCTCACCGAGATATCTGCCTCAGACCACCTTGAGAGCCTCAGATCTGCTCAGCCAGGCTTTGTTGATCTAAGCTTTGATACAATTGCAGGCTATATGTCAAACGGCGCTATAATCCATTATAGCGCTACTCCTGAAAGTGACACTGCACTAGAGGCAGACGGCTTTATGCTAGTTGACTCTGGCGGGCAGTATCTCAAAGGAACTACTGACATAACAAGAACCATCGCTCTTGGAGCTCTTACAGATAAGATGAAAGAGTGCTACACCGCAGTGCTTCGCGGACATATAGATCTTGCTATGGCAAAGTTTAAAGCAGGTACCACTGGATACGATCTGGATCCTCTTGCAAGAAAAAGCTCTTCAGGAAATCGGTCTTGACTATAACCACGGCACAGGCCACGGCGTTGGCCACATACTCTCCGTGCACGAGGGACCTCAGAGAATAAGCAAGGTTCCAAACAAGTATGCTATAGAACCCGGCATGATAACTAGTGACGAGCCTGGCGTATACATTGAAGGTGAATTTGGTATCAGAATAGAAAAACGAAATCCTCTGCATGGAAGCTGATAGCAAGTCAGATGAGCTATGCTTCAAAATGCTAACACTCTGCCCTTACGAGCCAGAAGCAATAATTGCAAGCAAGCTGAGCGAGGAAGAAAGAAACTACATAAACAAGTACCACAAGATGGTTTACTCAAAGCTGGCTCCACTTCTTGAGCCAAATGTAAGAGATTGGCTAAGAGAGGTTACTGCTGCAATTTAGCAGATTATAAAGTCCAAGCTCAAAGCTAGCATGGGCAAATTAGCATATTGCCCTGTGCAAGCACATATCAAAAATCGGGCTAGGGCTATAGGGACAGAAAATCAAAAATGCTGTATCCATTTCGGATACAGCATTTTTATTCTTATTTACTTGCTAAGTTTAAGCTTCAGCAGCTACTTTCTCTGCAGGCTTTTCTGCTGCAGGTGCTGGAGCAGCTGGCTTTTTCTTCTTTAGGCGCAAGTTCTGGATTGCTCCTGTTGGGCAAACCTTTGCGCAAGCTCCGCAGTTCTTACATGTATCTGGGTTGATGAATGCAAGGTTATCAGTAACGTGTACTGAGTCAAACTTACATACTGACTCACACTTCTTACATCCGATACATCCAACCTCACATGCCTTACGAGTAACTCCGCCCTTTTTCTGTGCTGTGACAGTGGCAGATTACCATGTTCTTAACAGGTGAAATACGGATTAGGAACTGAGGACAAGCCTTGGCACATGCTCCACAAGCTACGCAGGCATCTCTATCAACCTTTGCAACTCCGTTTATAACACGAATTGAATCGTAATTACATGCGTCTACGCAGTCTCCAAGACCTAGACATCCGAACTGACATTCCTTAAGTCCGCCGAATAACTGCTTTGCAGCCTTACAGCTCTTTGGTCCCTGATACTCAAGGAGTGACTTTGAAACGTCCTTGTTTCCGTTACACATTACAACTGCAACTTTTCTATCTTCGCTTCCTGCCTCTACACCTAATATAGCTGCAAGCTTTGCTGCTACTGCAGGTCCACCTACAGGGCATTTATTACATGGCATATCGCGATCTTCTGCCATTGCACTCGCATATGCGTCACAACCTGCGAATCCGCAACCACCACAGTTTGCACCTGGAAGCACTTCTCTAAGCGCAGCAGCTGTTTCGTCTACAGGAACAAAGAAAACTTTTGATGCAAAGGATAGCATAATTCCAGCTATGATTCCTACTGCAACTACTACTAAAATAGCTATTATCATTTTGCTTCGCCTCCTTCCTTACGAAAACATGCCGCTGAAGCCCATGAAGCTCAGTGAGAGTATAGCCGCTGATATAAGTGTTAGTGGAACACCCTTGAATGGCTGTGGAACTCCCTCTTCGTTTACAAGCTTTGTGCTTCTTACTCCAGCAAATAGGATTAGGGCTAGAGTAAATCCAACAGATGCACCAAATGCATTTGCAAGTGATAGACCAAAGCCATATCCTGCGTCAATATTAGCGATACATACACCAAGTACTGCACAGTTCGTTGTGATCAGTGGTAGGAATACTCCAAGTGAGCTGTAAAGCGCTGGCATATACTTCTTTAACATCATTTCGATTAGCTGTACAAGAGCAGCAATTACAAGGATGAAGATTACTGTCTGTAAATAATCGATATGGAACTTGTTTAAAATCTGCTGAATAGGCCATGTAACTGCTGTTGCTAGTACCATTACGAATACTACAGCGCCACCCATACCTACAGCTGAGTCCATTTTCTTTGATACACCTAGGAATGGACAAATTCCGAGGAACTGAGCAAGAACATAGTTATTAGCTAAAATCATGCTCAAAATAATTGATACTGCTAACATGTCTATGCTCCTTTCTTCTCTTCATTTTCTTCCTTCGCACCTAGGATTGTTATTTCTTCCTCGCCGAAGTCTCTAACTTTACGTTCCTTATCACGTGTGATGAAGTTTACAGCTGCAACTAGTATTGCAAATGTAAAGAATCCACCAGGTGCAAGGTTAAATATTGCTACTCCATCAATCTTGCCTGCTAGGATAGGAATGTTAAAGAGTGTACCACTTCCGATAAACTCTCTAATCATACCCATGACTACAAGTGCGCCTGTGTATCCAAGTCCCATTCCGATTCCGTCAAGAGCTGAGTCAAGAACAGTGTTCTTGTTAGCAAACATCTCGGCACGACCTAGGATGATACAGTTAACTACGATTAGCGGAATAAATAGTCCAAGTGACTTATAGATGCTTGGCACATATGCCTGAAGCATAAGCTGTACTACTGTTACGAATCCTGCGATTACTACGATGTAGCAAGGGATTCTTACGTTATCAGGAATAACTTTACGTAGTAGTGAAATAACGATATTAGATAGTATCATTACTACTGAGAATGATACACCCATTCCAAGTCCGTTGATTGCACTTGAACTTGTAGCAAGCGCTGAACAGCAACCAAGCAATAGAACAAGTACCGGGTTTTCCTTTTATTAGACCATTCGTTAGTATCGATAGTCTTGATTTCTTTTTCTTCCATTACTTAGCACCTCCTATTTCTTTGTACTGTAGGAGTGCTTCATAGATTCCGTAATGAACAGCATTTGATGAAACAGAAGCACCTGTTATGTGATTTACTGAAGGGTCCTTCTTAGCAGTTATATCCTTGAGCTCCTTGAGTCCCTTATACTGCTTTAGGTGTTCAGCTGTGAAAGCCTTAGTACCTACACCTGGGGTATCCTTGTGGTCCTGAATTACAACACCTGTAATCTCACCATTTTTGTTAACACCAATCATTTCGATTAGTCCACCACCGAATGACTTAGTTTCAACTGTGAAAACCATACCTTCGCCGTTCTTAGCAATGTATGCTTCCTTAACTGTTACCTTTCCGTCACTTGTAGAGAGAAGCTTTCCTTCGTACTTATCGAATGTATCAGCCTTAGCTAGAAGTTCCTTACGAGCCTTATCTGCTTCAGCCTTTGTATTTCTCTTTAATTATAGGATCTGCAACTGCAAATGTTGCTGCTAGAGCTGCTGAGATAACAAAGCAGATTACAACTAGTACAATTACAGGTACTATGTATTTCTTGAAAGTGTCATTATTTTTCATTTTTCTTGCCACCTCCATATGCTAGTTTGATGCAGAGCATATCGATGAGTGGTGTGCAGATGTTCATCAAAAAGAATTGAGAACGATACACCCTCAGGATATCCAGCCCACAATCTAATTACCATTGTGAAGAATCCGCATCCTATACCCATTATAACCTTACCAAGAGGCATGATAGGTGATGTTACATAGTCTGTTGCCATGAAGATTGCACCGAGCATTACGCCACCAGCGCATACATGGAAAATTGCCATTCTTAGCGCACTTACATCTCCACCTGCTACTGAGTAGTAGATGAATGCGATTACAAATACTGTACCGATAAATGCAAGTGGTGTTGCTGGTGAGATGATCTTCTTCCATACTAGGAAGATTCCACCGATGAGAAGAGCTAGCGCACTTACTTCACCAAGTGAACCACCAACTGTACCTAGGAATAGGTCCATGTTTGATGGAAGATCTGCCTTTGAGATCTGTCCGATAGGTGTCTCGCTTAGGACACCAAGAGGTGTAGGACCTGTCTTTCCGTCTACGCCATTAGCTAGTGGCCATGTTGTCATTCTTGATGTGAATGAAAGTAGTAGGAAGATACGAGCAACGATTGCAGGATTTGCAAAGTTGCGTCCTAGTCCACCGTAAAGCTGCTTAACTATAACTATAGCTGTGAAACAGCCTAGAATAGCCATCCATAGTGGGAAGTTTGATGGTACGTTGAATGCGATCAGTGTACCTGTTACTACTGCACTTAGGTCTGTCCATGTCTCAGGTCTCTTGAGCAGCTTCTGATATACCATTTCGAATAGTACGCTGGCAACGATACAGACAGCTGTCAAAAGGAGTACTCTTGGACCAAATACATATGTGCTCACGCCTAGTGATGGTACTAGAGCGATAAGTACATAAAGCATGGTCTTCTGTGTATCAAGCGCTGTTACTATATGAGGAGCGGATGATACTGTTAGATTATCGTAATATTGCTTTTCCATTACTTGATTCCAGCCTCCCTTACAAGGGCTTTGCCCAACTTGTTATAAAAGGCCAGCGGTCTTCTCGCCGGACATACGAATGAGCAGCTGCCGCATTCCATGCACTGCATAATCTGAAGGTCAGATAGTCTCTGAGCATCTCCAGCTAGATATGCATCAGCAAATCCTGTAGGCAACAAATTGATTGGACATCCCATGTGACATCTTCCGCAGTTGATACATGGTGTCTCTTCTGGAATGTTTGTCTTTGTTGACGAGAATGCTAGGATAGCATTGTTGTTCTTGATTATTCCGAATGAGTCTGATGGAATAGCTCTACCCATCATAGGTCCACCCATGATAATCTTCTTTGGCTCTGTCTTATAACCGCCACAGAATGCTACAACGTCCTTAATCTGTGTACCGATAGGTGTCACGATGTTCTTAGGTGTTGTGATTGCATCTCCGTCTACTGTCAGTCTCTTCATTGTTAGTGGAACTCCTGTACGGAAGTACTGTCCAACAAATGCTACTGATGAAACGTTTGAAAGAATTATTCCAAGGTCTGCAGGAAGTACGCCTGCCTTCATTGGCTTACCTGTGATCTCATAAACCAAAACTCTCTCAGCACCCTTTGGATATCTTGAAAGAAGCTTGAATGTATGCATATTAGTAATGCCCTGCTCCTTGAACATTCTATCGAATTTTTCAATCGCATCTGGCTTATTAGCCTCGATTCCGATATATGCTTCCTTAAGACCTACATACTCCATGATGAGCTTCATTCCATCAATTATGTCCTGTGTGTCCTCGAGCATGCAACGATGGTCAGATGTGATAAAAGGCTCACATTCAGCACCGTTTACGATTAAAGTATCAACCTCATCTATATTCTTAGGGTTGTACTTTACATGTGTAGGGAAGGACGCTCCTCCCATACCTACTAGTCCACTGTCTCTTACAGCTGCAACAAACTCAGCTAGATTGTGAACTTCTGGAACCTTTAGTTCCTCCCATAATTCCTGTTTCTTGTCTGTTTCAATAACAACAAGCGTATCGTATCCACCCATGGCATTACGCTGTGTCTCAATACCCTTAACGGTACCTGAAACGCTGGAATGAATCGGTGCACTTATGAAAGCATCGACATCACCAATAGGCTGTCCTACCTTAACTGTATCGCCCTTTGCAACCAATGGCTGACATGGTTTACCAATGTGCTGTGACATTGGTATCTTCACGATATCAGGGATAGGAGCCGTTTCAGTAGCACACTGAGCAGTGTTCTTATAGTGACCTGCGTCGATACTACGCAAATGCTTTGCACTTGAACTCATATCTGAAACCTTCCTTTCTAAAAATATCATAATCATACAGATATATTATAACGCAACATTCACCAAAAAATCATCAAAAATTTAACAATTTTTTCGATTATCATCAATTAAGTTTTTGAGTTCGTTTTGGTTCGCATTGGAATGTTGCAATTACAAACTTATTAGGGGATTCCGTCCCGGCTTTTTAGCAATTTAGAGCAAGTTTTTTTCGCACCAGTTGCTTAAATTCTCAAGGATTGGAATTAAATCATCGCATATTGTCGTCGTCTCGTACTCAACTCTCACAGGAACCTCCATATATTCGTTCCTTCTTACAAGTCCAGCTTCAGTCAGTTCTCTAAGAGCCTTGACCAAAACAGTGTTTGAAACTCCTTCCATCTTGCGACGCACCTCGTTATATCGAAGTGGACCGCTGGTGTTCAGCGTACATAGAATCTGCATCTTCCATTTGCCACCGATCACATCCATTGATTTACTCAGCGGACATGTCTCTAGGCATGGGCAGCTATAGTCCGTCTCTACCACGATAACTTTCTCCTTACTAACTAATAAAAAACTGCGTTATTGCGATTTCTCTCTTTTCGATTATAATTATAGTAGGTAAGAAAAAAAGAGCAAGTAATTATAAGCTATCACAGTTTGCTCCAATTGTTATTTTTTTATCGAACCTAATTCGGTTCAAAAATATCCCAGAATTACACTTGTAGGCAATTAAATTAAGTGCGTTTTATATAGGAGGTACAGCCCTTAATGAATATCTTATTCCAAGGTCTCATGCTCGGCTTTGCGTATGTCATGCCAATCGGAGCGCAGAACATCTTTGCTATAAACACTGCTTTTGACCCAGAAGCGAAGTAGAATACTAGCGACAGCTTTCATCATAGCCTTCTTTGATATAACCCTATCTATTGCCTGCTTCTTCGGTATTGGGGCTCTCATTAAACTGTCCGTTTGGATAGAGCTTGCCATACTCGGCATCGGATCTCTAGTGGTATTTTGGATAGGACTAAGTATATTTCGATCAAAGGATACCATGTCCGAAACCAAGGATGTAAGCCTGCCTCTCACGAGGGTTATCTGGACAGCCTGCGTCGTAACATGGTTCAATCCTCAGGCTTTGATAGATGGCTCACTTCTTCTAGGTGCTTTTCATGCATCGCTCCCAAGTGGCAAGGCCTTCCTATTTATCCTTGGAGTTTCTATCGCATCTCTAACATGGTGGTTTGGTATGACAACCATAGTATCGCTCATACGAACTAAGATAAACGACAAGATGCTAAGAGTTATAAACATATTATGCGGACTGATTATCATGTTCTACGGGCTCAAGCTACTAAACAGCTTCAGAATACTTGTTTTTAAGACTTTTTAGCATTTCTAACTATATCAAAAAACACAAAACCGATATGACGCTTGAAGTGCACTTCATTCGCCATATCGGTTTTTTTATTTGCTATCGCATATTCCTAAAAGCTTTGATTAGCTTCTCTTTCCTATATATGCTCTTATGTTGCTTACATTGCTGTAAAGTTCAGCCTCTTCACCGCTCTGAACTATCAGCGTTGGGGCTGCAGAGATATTGTACTGAACTGCGATTTCAGCGCCGTCTGCCTCATCTGCAAGTATTACATCGTACTCAATTCCTGCCTGGTTAAGGTAGTTCTTTGCTGCCTGGCAATTAGGGCAAGTCTTTGTTGTTACAAGTATAACTTTCTCTGCATCTGAATTTGATGCAGGAGATTCTACCCTGTTTGCTCTTCCTAGTGTCTGAGTTCCAACTCTTGGCATCTCCACTCCAGCCTCTTCAAGAAGATTTCTGTTGACTGAGAAAAAGTTCTTCTGGCTCGTAGGGTCTTTCTGTTTTCGAACTCGCTTGACTTACCGTCATTCCAGTTACGAACAGGTCTATAGTAGCCTGTAATTCTTGAGTAAACCTCAGTTGCATTTCCACAGTGTGGGCAGGAGAAGTGTTCACCTGCTATGTAGCCGTGGTTTTCACATATCGAATATGTAGGTGAAAGCGTGTAGTAAGGCAACTTGAAGTTATATGCAATCTTCTTAACTAGGTTTGCTGCCGCCTTCCAATCTGGCATTCTCTCACCTAGGAAGCCGTGGAATACAGTTCCTGATGTGTATAGAGTCTGCATCTCATCTTCCATCTCAAGTGCATCAAAAATGTCCTCTGTATAGTTAACTGGAAGATGTGTGCTGTTCGTATAGTAAGGAGCCTGGTCCTTGCATGCTGCTGTAATGATATCAGCGAATTCCTCTGTATCGTGCTTCGCAAATCTATATGTTGTAGATTCAGCAGGTGTCGCCTCTAGGTTAAAGAGGTCTCCGTACATCTCCTGATAATCTGATAGTCTGTCACGCATGTGGTTTAGAACCTCGATTGAGAAGTCACGACCCTCAGTCTTTGTTATATCGCTATCTATCCACTTAGCATTTAGGATGGTCTCGTTCATTCCAACAAGTCCAATTGTTGAGAAGTGGTTGTTGAAAGCACCTAGGTAGCGCTTTGTGTATGGATATAGACCTTCCTCAAGAAGTCTGTTGATTACCTTACGCTTTGTGTCTAGTGAGCGAGCTGCGATATCCATGTACTTATCGAGCATGCTGTAGAACTCTTCCTTTGTTGATGCGAGGTAAGCTATTCTTGGTAGGTTTAGCGTTACTACACCGATAGAGCCTGTGCTCTCTCCTGATCCAAAGAATCCGCCGCCCTTCTTTCTTAGCTCTCTAAGGTCGAGACGAAGTCTGCAGCACATTGATCTTACATCTGATGGGTTCATGTCTGAGTTGATGTAGTTTGAGAAGTATGGAGTACCGTACTTTGCTGTCATCTCAAAGAGAAGCTTGTTGTTTTCTGTCTCGCTCCAGTCAAAATCCTTTGTAATTGAGTATGTAGGAATTGGGTACTGGAATCCACGTCCGTTAGCATCTCCCTCGATCATAATCTCGATGAAAGCCTTGTTTACCATGTCCATCTCAGCCTTACAATCACCATAAGTGAAGTCCATCTCCTTGCCACCAACAAGTGCAGGCATATTGATCATGTCCTCTGGAACTGTCCAGTCAAGCGTTACGTTAGTGAACGGTGCCTGAGTACCCCATCTTGATGGAGTGTTTACACCATAGATGAATGACTGTATTGACTGCTTTACGTCCTTGTATGATAGATTGTCTACCTTAACAAAAGGAGCTAGATATGTATCAAAGGATGAGAAAGCCTGAGCTCCTGCCCATTCGTTCTGCATGATTCCTAGGAAGTTTACCATCTGATTGCAAAGTGTTGTAAGATGCTTTGCTGGTGCTGAAGTTATTCTATCTGGAACTCCGCCTAGACCCTCCTGTATAAGCTGCTTAAGGCTCCATCCTGCGCAGTAGCCTGTTAGCATTGAAAGGTCGTGAATGTGCATGAAGCAGTTTCTGTGAGCATCTGCAACATCCTCATCATAAACCTCTGAAAGCCAGTAGTTAGCTGTTACAGCACCTGAGTTTGAAAGAATGAGTCCACCAACGCTAAGAGTCACAGTTGAGTTCTCCTTAACACGCCAGTCCTTCTCAGTTCCGATGTATCCATCGATTAGCTTCTTGTAGTCTAGCAGAGTATCTTTTGTTTCACGCACATTAGCGTGTTGACGTCTGTATAGGATGTACGCCTTTGCTGTCTTAGCATATCCGCAGTTCATCAAAGCGGACTCAACTTCGTCCTGAATCTCCTCTACCGTTGCAGCATCGAGCTTGCGTCCGTTAAGCGTGGTTGTGACGATTAGACAAATAGCTCTTGATACTGACGAAATATCCCTTGCATCAAGTTCATCCGTCGCCATAAAGGCCTTTGCGACCGCATTCTCAATCTTGGTTGGGTCAAAAGCAACCGCCGTTCCATCTCTTCTGATTACATTGTTCATCCCTATCCCTCCGCTTAACACATACATAGATTAAATAACTTGATAAAGCCCTCTCGGCTTTCTAAAGTACAAATTCATCGTCAAAGCTTATAATTTCGCCCGCATCTAGACTCTTTCTCACATCTATGAGCCTCTGATTGCTGCTGCCTCGCCAGATATGTTCCTCGCTCTTCAGTGACTCGATAAATCTTCCGTCTACCATCACATCTATAAAGTCCAAAACCTCTCGCGCAGCCTCGCCTGCCTTGCCAGCTGCCACCTCATCAAAGGTGAATCCGCTGTATAGCCAGATGTCTAATCCATTGGATTTTAGTGCCTCTGCTATGTCTCTGCACTGCTCAGCCTGCAAAAGAGGATCTCCGCCTGAAAGCGTAACTCCGTCGATATACTTTGTTGCCAAAAATGTCATCAATGAGCTCTTTAACTGAAATTACTTCACCGCCACCTAGGTCATGCGTCTCTGGGTTATGACATCCCTTACAGCCGTGTTCACAGCCCTGCATGAACACCGTATACCTTACTCCAGGCCCATTTACGGTGGTGTGTTTCTTGACTCCAGCTATAGAAACGCTCTCTTTCTTACTCTTCATAGAAAGCCCCCTATCTTGCTTGCTCATTCATTATAATATCTATATATAGTATAGTCAAGATAGATTTACTCCAATATATTGTTTATTTTATAGTCCAAAGTCCCTTATCTTCCACATAGGATTTTGCCATTTTCATCTAGTCCAATAACACTAACCCCATCCTTATTCAGCTTTTCGAGGACTTTAATCTTCTCAGCATCTATACGCTCTCCCGGAACAACAATCGGAATGCCTGGTGGATATGGAATCAGTGCCTGAGCAGAGATTTTGCCATCGCACTCTCTAAGTGCTAGCTTTTCAGTCTCGCTTGGGACATCAAATATTTCCCCATGCCTATATAGCTCATCCATCAAAAAGGCTTCATCTTCTTCACGGCTTACGCGCTTCCTGCCGCTTTCGCAAGCCCCCTCAGCTATTTCACTAAGCACCGAGATTAAAAGCTCATAGTCCTTCCTCTTGCTTCCAATGCCGCTCATTGCCATGACAAAACGAGAATCTGAAAGCTCACAGAATACGCCCCTTTCTCTCAAAAGAGCATCAAGCTCATACCCGCTTATTCCAAGCTCACGGAGGCCAAAGACTAGTTTTTGTTCGGTCAAGCAACTCCGTCTCAAGAAGTTCAAGCCCTTGGATTTTTTTCTGAGCCTTCCGTATGCATAATCCAGATCCGACTGCCACTTTGTAAATAGGGTAGCTCCAGCCTCCTCTATTATTCTTGCATTCATATCTAGTGACGCCATCAAAATATATGAAGGACTGCTGCTCTGCAAGATCTGCAAGTTATTAGCAAGTGTATCTACATCCACCCTATCACTACAAACGAGCAGTATTGCTGTCTGCGTAAATGAAGCTAGCGTCTTATGCGTGCTAAGTATTACTATATCTGCACCGCTTACTTCAGCTGCAAGCTTTTGTACTTTGCCGCTTTCATTCCTTCCCTTGTCACTTGATGGAGTTGTCTTATCCATAAAAGCTAGATGTGCTCCGTGGGCCTCATCTACAATTAGGATTTTTCCCATGCGCATGCACTATTTTTGGATATCTTTTTCTATATCGCTGCAAACTCCGTAGTAGTTTGGGCTAGTTATGAGAACAGCCTTGGCTTCGGGGTGCTTTATCAGAGCTTCTTCAATACGGCTTGCGCTCACCTCACCTGCAAGGCCATAGTCCTTTAAAGTTTCAGGTGCAACAAAGACCGCCTTTCCGCCGCTCAGCATCAAAGCATTGTAGACAGACTTGTGACAGTTTGATGCCATAATCAAAAGTATCTCCCTTTGATATAACACTTAATACAGATGCTATAATTCCTGCACTGCTTCCACCAACCAGCATAAATGCTTGTTTTGCAGCATACATCGCCTTATAGCGATTCATGGTTTCAAAGCAAAATGCTCTCCGCCTTAAATAGGTTATCAGCTCCTTCAATCTCTGTCAGGTCTCCGTCTATCATTAAATCTACGAAGTCCTCATAGCCATTTTTCTTTAAAGAAGGCTTTACCCTTATGACCTGGCATGTGAAAGCTAGCGCGCTCACTATCGCGATGTGCTTTGATAAATTCAATTAATCCCTTTGATTCTCTTTGCTTATCCATTTTTTTCTCCCATAAAATCAATGACCCACAGCCCAAGCAATTCCACACTTAAGCCGTAGGTCATGTAAAAATCTTCAAGGCTTTATTAAAGTTAAAGCAGCGGACTTAGCGCTCGCAAAACTCCGTCAAACAAAAGTCCAAAGAAGCTTGTCTTGCAGTTTTCCTCTAGTATCTGAGTACACCTTCCTATTGTTCTGTTAAAATCCTCTTTGATGTCCCTCAAAGAACTGCATCCCACCATAAAGGTTCCGCACTCAAAGTGAAGGTAGAGGCTTCTGTAGTCGAGGTTTATCGTTCCAACCACTGCGAGCTTATCGTCTGAGAGAAAGTTCTTAGCATGAACAAAACCCTCCTTGTATTCGTAGATTTTTACACCTGCTCTAATTAGAGGCAGATAGTAGGAACGCGTAAGCCTGAAAATTATTTTTTTGTCCGGTATTCCTGGAGTTATAAGTCTTACGTCTACGCCTCTTTTTGATGCGAGCTTGAGAGCTGTAATCATTTCGTTATCTAGAATCAGATACGGCGTGTATATATACACATAGTCCTCAGCCTGATTTATTATCTCAAGGTAAACATTTTCTCCTAGGTTTTCATCATCAAGTGGTGTATCAGAAAACGGCTGCACAATTCCGTCACTATCAAAAGGCTGTGGGTGATGCACATGTGGTCTAAACTTGCTGTAGTCTTTCTCTGTAGGTATGAACGAGTTCCAAATGTTTAGGAACATGACGGTAAAGTTCCAAACAGCCATGCCTTCTAACCTTATTCCCGTATCCTTCCAATGCCCGAAGTACTGCACCTTGTTTATGTATTCATCTGCTAAGTTGTACCCACCTGAGTGTGCAATATATCCATCTATTACAGTGATTTTTCTGTGATCTCTGTTGTTATATACCAGCGATAGCAATGGGCGAAGCGGATTGAATACGTGAACTCTTATTCCAGCATGCTCTAGTTTTGATGCAAAATTCAGCGGCAATTTACTTATACAGCCTATGTCATCGTACATAACTCTTACATCTACACCCTCTGCGACCTTTTCCTGGAGTATATCAAAGATAGAATCCCACATGTATCCTTCTTCAATTATGAAGTACTCCATGAAAATATAGTGTTTGGCACGCTTTAGATCCTCTAACATATCGACAAAAGCCTTATCCCCAAGGTCGTAGTACTTAGTCCTTGTGCCCGTCCAAGCTGGATATGGACCGTAATCTCCTATGTATTTGATTGTATCTGCGAGTCTATCGCTATATAACTCTGACAGGCAGTTTTCCTGCTTTACATCTTCTCTATGTCTTGCCCTTGTCGGTTCGATTTTGTTTTTGATTCTCTTTGATGGCCTCTTATTACCAAAGAACCAGTACATAGCCGTTCCCAAAATAGGCATAATGCATATTATCATAATCCAGCCCAGCTTGTATGCCGAGCTTTCATCTCTATATATGATAAATAGGGCTACCATTATAGCAAAGATGTTAAACACTAGCGTGATGCTTCTAGAGTAATCGCCTAAGCTCAAAAACCATGATGGCCATCCATGCAAACTGAATAAGTATCAAAATTCCCATTATGGTCATGCGGCTGAACACCCTGCCGAATAAACTTTTTATAAATCTCATATCCTATTGTCCTATTACCTAGCTTCAAAAACTAAAAGTCCGGAAGTCCGGACTCTTAGAAAGAAAACTATTTTTTGATAACATCAACACCCATGTATTTTCTCAATGCTTCCGGTATTACTACGCTTCCGTCAGCCTGCTGGAAATTCTCCATGATAGCTGCTACGGTTCTTCCGACTGCAAGACCTGAACCGTTCAAAGTATGAACAAACTCTGGTTTTTCCTTTCCTCTGCGGAATCTGATATTCGCACGTCTTGCCTGGTAATCCTCAAAGTTACTACATGAAGAAATCTCAACGTATCTTCCGTAGCTTGGCATCCAAACCTCAATATCGTATGTCATAGCTGATGAGAAACCTAGGTCTCCTGAGCTTAGTCTTACAACTCTATATGGGATTCCAAGACGCTTTAGAACTTCCTCTGCATCAGCAGTAAGCTTCTCTAGCTCATCGTAAGAAGTCTCTGGATCTACGAACTTAACGAGCTCAACCTTGTTGAACTGGTGCTGGCGTATAAGACCTCTAGTATCTCTACCTGCAGAACCCGCCTCAGCTCTAAAGCAAGGTGTGTACGCTGTGTAGTAAACTGGAAGCTCTGCCTCGTCCATTATTTCGTTTGCTCTTAGATTTGTAACCGGAACCTCTGCAGTTGGAATTAGGAAGAAGTCCTTCTGCGGAATGTAGAACATATCCTCCTCAAACTTAGGAAGCTGTCCTGTTCCTGTCATTGCATCTCTATTTACAATGAAAGGAGGAAGAATCTCCGTATATGGCTGCTCCATTGTGTGAAGGTCAAGCATGAACTGAATGCACGCTCTCTCAAGTCTAGCACCAAGACCCTTGTAAACAGTGAATCTTGTTCCACTGATCTTGCTTGCGCGACCGAAGTCTAGAATATCTAAATCCTCACCTATATCCCAGTGTGCCTTAGGCTCAAAATCGAATTCCTTAGGCTCCATAAACTTTCTAATCTCTACATTATCACTGTCATCGTTTCCGAACTGAACATCCTTATATGGAGTGTTTGGAACGTTTAGCAGAGCGCTTTTTAGCTCAGCTTCGATTTCTGAGAGCTCAGCATCAAGAGCTTTGATTTCATCTGAAAGAACCTTCATCTCAGCCATGATTTCAGTTGTGTCCTCACCAGCCTTCTTTAGCTTAGGAATCTCTCTTGAAACTGTATTCTGCTTGTTTTTCTTTACCTCAACATCAGCTAGGAGGCTTCTTCTCTTCTCATCTAGTTCCTTGACCTTTGAGATTCCAAAGTCACCCTTCCCTCTAAACTCAACGCGGCTCTTAACACCTTCGTAATCTTCTCTTATCTTCTTAATATCTAGCATCTGTCTCACCTCTATAAAAATATTCTTCTTGTACCTAGTGTATAGGCTTATCAAAGTTGCTACCTTTTTTTGTATCAGCTTCTGCATCTCAGATGCCTCGCTGTAGTTTCCATCATCAAGTGCGTCCTTTGCTCTTGTGAGAATGGATTTCTCGGTAATGGTGTCTTTTCCTAGCTCATGTCTAAGCTTGTCTATCTCTATCCAGTTCTTCACATCAAAATCAGAAAAATCATCCTCTGAGTGAAGCTTTACACAGCTTCTAATCAAAGCCATGTTCTGTGGAATAACTCTATCGTGAAGCTCTGTCTTCCACTGTGAGATTACCTGCTCTCTATAGGAATCAAGGACCTTCTGCTTCATCACATCGCCAGCCTTGAAAATTTCTAGCTTCTCAGGGTAGTGGTCAAAAGCCTGCATGTTTTCCCAAACCGTAGCTGGTGCATGTCCGAAGAGCTTTGCTCTCTCTTCTTCAGTGTAGTCTTCAAAGACTTCCTTCTCGCTTCGGTACTCTCTATCTGTATCTAGGTAGAAGTCCTCATCGCCGTAAGCCTTTGATATAGACTTCTCAAGCTCTGCTGGAGTCTTCTCTGCATCTAGCACATGCTTTATTCCATCTATCATGGCCATGTGGCTTGCCGCAAGCACTAGATATGTGTTGCTCTTAGGGTTTGGCGCTCTAAGCTCAAATCTCGTTGCAAGTGGATTATTCATATCCCTGATAAGTCCTACGAGAACAGTTCTGTTCCTGGAGGGCTCCATCGGAGATCGTCCTAGAGAAGTAACTATACAAACAGGAGCTTCATATCCTGGTTTCAATCTTTTCAAAGAGTCAATGCTTGAGCTTACGAATGGATTAACAACCTCGTAGTTCTTTAGCAGACCCATCAAAGCGCCGTATCCGATAGGATTTAGGAACTCAGCCCTCATATCCTTAGGTGCGAATACACTTGTCATCTTACCATTCTTTAGCTTTGCTGCAAGTCCTAGGTGAGTATGTTCACCGCTTCCTGCCACTCCATCAAAAGGTTTAGCCATGAAGGTTACATCAAGTCCATGCAAGGTAAAAATATCTCTAACAATATACTTAACATGGTTTTCATTGTCTGCAGCCTGCATAGCATCCGTATATGCCCAGTCAATCTCTAGCTGCTCCATAACGTGGTCGTAGTGACCGGAGTTACCCATCTGAGCCTTAACTCCTCCGACCTCCTTATGTCCCATCTCTACTCCAAAGCCATACTTATCTAGAATCATCAAAGTTTCCTCAAGCGCAGTTCTGACCTCGCCGTAGGTTCTCTTCCAGTACTGCTCCTTGAGTACCTGAGCGGTAAAGAGCTGCTCTCTATCGCCCTTATCGTCTGGCGTCTTTACCCAAAAACTCTAGCTCAGTTGCACTTGTTATTACGAATTCCTCGATATCATCCATGCTATCTGCACCATCAATGTAATCAAATACATATGGATGCTCAACTAAAGACTTCTTGAGTTCTGATTTAAAATGCTTTAGTGCATCTCTAAGCATTACTCTTGATCCGCACTCGAAATTCTCGTTGTGCAAGAGGTAGGATGGAATTCTCAGAGTTCCGATAGGAAGATCTAGCTTTCTATCGATGTTTCTGAAGTTATAGTCTACGTACCAGTTGCAATCTAGGTCAGGAATAATATCGACCTTTGCGTTGTTTAGCACTGCTATTTGCGGTAGCGCTACCGATGAACCGTCAGTCTGAACTCCGTGCTCTAGCAGCTTGTCCATGTCCTTTATGAAAAGCTCTACGGGTATCTTCTCGTCTGTATCGTGTCCACCGATATCTATACCTACAAGTGATACGAATTGAACCTCAGGATGGGCATTCAAAAACCTTAATAATATTTTCCTTTGAGTGTTCGCCCTTTGGGATCGTAAAGAGCATTTTATCTACATCGAATCCCAGCATATATTTCCTCCTGAATTTTCAAGTTGTTTAGTATATCAAAATTAATTATTTGCTTTTCTTGCTATCGCTAGCATTATTATCTGAGCTATCCTGGAGGTCCTTAAGTGCCTTCTCTAGCTCTGTCATCTTCTCTCCGTAAGTCTTCCAGTCGCCGCTCTTAAGTGCTTCCTGAGCCTCTTGGTACGCGCCGTTAGCCTTTTTGGATATAGTCCTTTACGCTCTGCTTTTCGCTTCCGCTCTTAGGTTCCGGATTATTACTACTGATTTCGCCTTCTCCAAATAGACTTTCTAGCGCAGCTTCAAGCGTAGGCTCATATGCAATCTTGTCCTCGTAGGCTACGATTACCCTCTTAACCTCTGGAATAGCAGAATTGGATGCCTCAAGATATATAGGCTCTATGTATAGCAGTGAGTTATTGATTGGAACTACAAACAGGCTTCCTCTGCTGTATGTTGAACCAGCTTGACTCCATAGTGAAAAAGTCCTGAGAAATCTTAGTGTTTTTGGTCTATCTGTGCCTCTATCTGCATAGGTCCATAAATTGTCCTATTCTTAGGGAACCTATAAAGCATTAGCTTTCCATAGTTTTTGCCATCGTTTCTCGTCATCAAAATACCGGTCATATTCTGCTTAGACTTTGGCGAATATGGAAGCATGCTCACAAACTCAGCCTTCTCCTCACCAGGAATTCTAGTAACTAGGTAGTTAGGCTCTGTCTTTCTCTCGCGAGTTCCGTAGATTTCGTGAGAAACCTCCCAAAGGTCCTCGTTTTGATAGAATACTTTAACGTCGTTCATGTGATACCTGCCGTAAACATCTGCCTGAATCTTAAAGAGCGAATGTGGATATCTAACATGCGACTTCAGAGATGCTGGCATCTCGTCAATATCCTTGAAGAGCTTAGGGAACATCTTCTTGTATGTCATTGCTATCGGATCGTTCTTGTCAGTGATGTAGTATTTCACATCGCCGTTATAAGCATCAACAACGACCTTGATTGAGTTTCTGATATAATTTGTATTTCCTTCATCCTTGCTATAAGGCTCTGAATATGGATAGAACGAGCTTGTCGTGTAAGCATCTATCATCCAGTAAATTTTACCATCAACAGCTACTCCATACGGATCATCTTCATAGCTCAGATAAGGCATTATCTTCTTTACCCTCTCCTCGATATTTCTGTTGATGATGATTCTTGATTCACTGTTTATATTGGAAGAAACCAGAAGCTTAAAGCTTCCTTCCCTCACTGCAAACATAAGCCTCTTCAGTGGCGTCAGCTTGATTCCGGCACTTCCCTTGTATCTCGTGTACTTATTAGACTGACCATCTGGATAATCGAACTCATCCTCATTTGTATTTATAACAATGTAGTCACTTGAAAGCTCTCCGAAATATATTTCTGGTCTTTTAATACTAATTTCCTTGGCACTGCTTTTAGGTGGTATATCCTTGACTACAACATCAGGCTGTCCGCTAGCCGTAATCTTGTCAACCCTTGATACTGCAAGGCCGTAGCCGTGCGTATACTTGATATGTCTATTGAGCCATGTATCGTTTATCTTCTTCTCATCGATTTCTCTGACTGAAAGATAGGTCTGTGTGTATTCACCGTTCAGATAATATCTATCTACGTCAGTATCATTAAACTTATAGTACTGCCTGATACTCTGAGTCTGATTGTAGAATTTCTCCACAGGCTCGTAGTCGTTAATTCTTATATTTCCGACCGTCTCATCGTTATTTGCTATCGCGCTAGCATCAAGGTCATTTGATGCAGCAAAGTCTCTAACATCAACCTTATCCGTCGCATATGCATACTGAGTAAACTCGATATTTCTTGCTAGATACTTCGATTCCTTGTTTATTTCATCAGGTGCAACGATTACATTCTGAACTAGAATCTCAGCACCGCTTCCAATCAAAATTACAGCGAGCATGATTATCGGAATCAAAACAATCTGCTTCATCATCTTCTTTGCAATGAAGAAGGCTATCGTAACTGCGCCTAGAACACAAAGCACAATCAAAAACTCTATAAATCCAAAGAGTAACATTTACATCTGTGTAACCTGCTCCGTACACAACGCCGGTGTGCTTATGAAGTAAATCAAACTGCTTTAGCAGGAAGTGGAAAGCTAGCATTACGTAGAAAATGATTCCAAGAATAGATAGCTTGCCCGATGCGATGTGGAGAAGCTGATCCATATTTGACTTAGAAACCCTGCGGTCAGTCTTGTTTCTAACATTCTGCATTCTCGCATTTCGCTTGTTAGGATCAAAGATATTTGCAAATATCTTGCCCGCCTGCGTATTCTCTCCAAACGGATTAACGAAAGGTCTGCTCGAATATCCTGCTCCAGCACCCGCATCCTCACCAGCTTGTGCCCCCGAGTATCTTCCATCTTCTATAGGCTCAGCCTCATCTTCTTCTAAAGCATCTGGGCTGTGCATTATTATCAAAACTGCATAGTAAAAAATCGTTGCAATTACAAATAGTACGACTATCCCTAAAAGCATGGTGTTAAGCCCATTTAGGAACTCGTACTTAAAAACGTAAAACGATATATCAAGCCCAAAGAGTGGATCCTTCTTGCCGAAGCTTGTGCTCTTTAGGAACTTGAGAAATTCAAACCAAAGTCCGCCCACAACATACTTGGTAACCCATCCTGAGAACAGAACAGAAACCAGTAAAGTAATTATGCCAAGCCTCTTTTGGTTAGTTTCTTCGTGTGAGATTATCTTCTTGAAATAGCCTCTGCGAAGTCCTGTCAAATACAGGTACATAAGGCCGCTAAGCACCACAAACATAGGTATGCCAAACTTCAGCTGAGTGGTTAGCTTCTTCAGGAATACACTCACGTATCCTAGTTCATCAAACCACATCCAGTCGGTGAAGAAGTTAATAAGTGAAAAGAACCCCCATAGTATAAAAGACACTATGACTAAAATTGTTATATTCCTAGCTCTTTTCTCTTTCTTAGGGCTTTTACATTTACTACGTTCTTTGGTTTTGCTGCCATCAAAAGTTACTCCCACAAATTTATCAAAGTATTAATTGCTCATCAAAATAATTACTCAGCATCAGTAGCTGCAGTGACCTTAAGCTCTTTCTCCTTGTTTATGATTGAAAGAATCTTTGTCTCTGTGCTAGTGTCTGATGAATTAGCCTTTCCCTCAGTAATCTGCAAAATTACATAGTAGTTGCTGCCGCTATTCTTGATTTCGCCGATTTTGATATTCTTAATCTGCTGTTCTTCATTACCTTCAGCTATAGCCTTCACATGTCCATAAAGCTCTGAATCTTCATTGATAAGCTTAAGAACATCGTCAGAACCGCTATTCACCTTATCTGTAAGTCCTGAATAGTATCCAAGTGAAAGGTTAACAATAGCTTCGCTAAGTAGCTTTCCGTCAGAGAACTCTCCATCCTTAAAGTTCTTCGCATTTTTGAGTTCGCTGATGCCGTAGTCCTTTGATGTATCGAACTTTAGCTTGCTGTCATACTGAACTTTGCCTATGTTCACATAGTTCTTCTTTGCCGCTGCAACTACATCCTCCATGGACTTAGCCTTCTCTGCTTTCTCTTCAGACTTCTTATCGTCCTTAGATTTGTCACTGCTACCTGAGAACTTTTCTGTCACCCATGAGATTCCCTGTGAAATCTTATTAGCAGGTGCAGATCCCTTAGCAAATACTAGAATACCTGAGCAGATTACAGCTATTGCAAGTATAACTATAATTATATCTAAAAACGATTATTTTCCATCGTCCTGTCTTCTGTTCATTCCCTGAATCACTATCATGGACATCGTCGTTAGCAAAGATATCGCTGTAATGAAGCTTAGTTTCCTTACTATCTTCATCTCCGCTTGCTTCTTCCTCCTTCTTCTCCCTCATCACTGGGGGGATTCCCACTTTCTGGTTCGCTAGGAGTTTCTTCAGCCTCTGCTTCTTCGGTATCGTCATGTTCATCTTCAGTCTCAGCTTCCTCAGCTTTTTGCGACTTCTTCTACTTGAGCTTGAGCCTCAACTACGCATGCTTCTTCAGAATCTTCGCTAGAAATATCACATGCTACTTCCTCTTCAGTTTCACATGCACATGCTTCTTCCTGAATGGCAGGCTCTTCTGCCTCTTGAACAGCTTCCTCATCTTCTTCAGTAGCTTCTTCGATTTCTTCTACTTCTTCGAATTCTGATTCAGGCTCTACATCTGCCTCTTCAGTTTCAGGGGCTTCCTCTGTTTCTACTTCTGTATCTTGAGCCTCTTCAGTATCCTCTGCATCATTAACCGCTTCTGCTTCAGCCACTTCGACTTCTGCTTCCACTGCTGCTTTAACAGGAGTTTCGGTTTCTTCAGCCACTTCTACTGTTTCTTCAGTTTCCTCAACTGGCTCCTCAAGAGCTTCCTTTGACCAAGTAGCTCTTGCCTGTTCTAGCTTTTCTTCCTTATTTGCGATTATAGCTTCAGCCTCGCTATCCTCACGGATTCTGTTACGAAGTCTCTCGTACTCTTGGTCGAGAAGAGCCTGAAACTCTTCGTTTTTTTGGTTAAAAGTGTAGAACTTATCTATGCTCCTTCTTGGTGATGATGCCGCAGCAAGACCAGCCGCAAGTGCCTCATCAATGTCAACTAAATCCTTAACTTCCTCGTGTTCCTCTGAAACCTCAACAGGAATTTCAAGCTCAGCTTTTTTTCCTCTACCTTAGGAATAATGCTTTCGAATCTATCAGCCTTCTCTACACGCGTAGTGCTTCCTAGTTCCCAGTTGAATGAAATCTCAGAAGCATCCTTAGCATTGTCTTCGCTCTGAATTCTGTCAAAAAGCTCATTCTCAGTCATGATTGTCTCTGTGAATGACTTCTCCTCGATGTCCTTGCGCTTCTTTTCCTCTAGAACGGTGTTCCAATTGAAGTCAACATCTTCAGTCTTAGCCTTATCCTCATCTGGGTATCCATCAAGATCCCAATTAAAAAGCGCCGAAGTCAAAGTTCTTCTTTGGCTTAGGTTCTTCTTCTGCGAATCCTATGTTTATCTCTGAGACATCGATTTTGGTTCCGCAATTTCCACAGAACTTATCTCCATCAGCTAATCTTTTTCCACACTTTTTGCAATACATCATTACCTCCCGCACCTTGGCAGTTTACTTTATTTGCTTGCTCAAAAACTCTTCGGTATACACATTGCCATGCTTGTCCGTTCCACATTCTCTGCTTGCGAATTTCTTGGAAACTTCGCCGTCCTCTGCGCAGTGCACATCTCCGTCCCTATTCTTTATCAAAAGGTTCTCAAGTACATTCTCGAACCGTTTATCCTCTCCAAAGCCAGTCTCAAGTTCCAGCTTCTCCTCAGAAGCTTCTGCCTCTATCAAAGCTGATTCATTAGCCGTCTCCTCAACAGCCACCTCAGGCGCTTGCTCGGCCTTAAGGTCAGTTGTCTCTGTCTTATCTTCTACCTTCACCATATCACAGCTATTATCAGGCTCAGCCTTCTTTGCTGCCTCAACATTAGAAGCTAGACTTCCCTCTATCAAAACCTCTTGCTTTTTGGTTGATTTCCTTAACTGTGCTATCAATGTCAGTCACGGTTACTTTAATCTCGGATAGTACATCCTTTCGCCTCAACGCGCTGATGATTAACTTGATTAATCCAATCAAAACAATCAATGCCAAAAGCGATAGAAGTGCTATCTCGATTTGGTATTGATACTTGATGATTATTGCGCCAATTTTTTTCCTATAGCATTCATGCGCTATCCTCCCTAAAGATATTCTGTTCTATTATACTATAAATAGGGCGTTTTTGCAATTCTGATTGAGATGATTTGACAAGATATTTGCCCCCTTTGACAGACCCTAACCAGCTCCTCTCAAAAAAATAAAAAGCACAAGAAAATCGCCTGCAAAACAGGCGATTTCTCTAGATTGAATTTTATATGATTTGATATTTTATTAGAGGATTAAGCGAGTCCAAGATTTGCGCCTAATTCCTTGCATGTCTCAAGACCTGCATCGTCTGGAGCATCGTTGATCATTAGGCCTTCTCCGCCTACAATCTGAGCTCCTGCAGCTTCCATTCTGTCTTTCCAGTCACGCATCCACTGGCCGTCTCCCCAGCCGTATGAACCGAAGATAACTATCTTCTTTCCACCTACGAACTGCTCAACTTCTTCGATGAATGGCTCAAACTCAGTCTCTTCAAGAACTTCGTCTCCCATAGCAGGGCATCCAAGCGCGAATCCTTCTAGATCCTTAAGATCGCTAGCTGATACCTCTGAAACAGTCTTTACACTGAATCTTCACATGTGCTCTTTAGACCTTCGCCTATAGCCTTTGCCATTGCTTCTGTGTTTCCAGTCTGTGACCAGTATACTACCATTGACTTCTTCATAATTTTTCCTCCTACTGTACAATTTGAAGCTTGTTCAAGTTTTGTTTTTTTATATCTGAAGCGGAATCGAGAAGCTCAAGTATGTCTCGTTTTTCCGAAGATCAGTCTTATCGCATCTTCCTTTGCTCTATCAAAGGTTTTTAAACAGTCTATTCGCTCTTTCTATATCGCTATAAACCTTCCAGTATCCGCAAAGCAGAAAGTCTCTACCGTCGTTTTTCAATAAAAACCGACAACATCCTCAGTTGGAAAGCCCAAAAAGCAAACCAAGTTCATGCGGAAAAATCAATTTCCTTACGGCAATACTGACGGTAACGCTTGCTAACTGTACTCAAAATATTTTTTTAATGTCCAAATCAAAAATATCCGAAATCCTCTAGGAGCTTGCGGACATCATCCTGATTTAGCCAATCTATAAGTTCTTCTTCTCTGTATATTAAAGCGTAGCTGTTTTTCATTAAAGCTACAGAACACGAATATCTCTAATCCTGTTCCTGCAAATATTTTTCTTTACCTGCGGAATCATCGCCTTTTTGACAACGATTAGGTTTTGACATCTTTACTCCGGCAATGACCGGTGAACACTGAAGAGCTAACTTCGTCATAAGGTCATTCATATCAAGTCTGAATAACATTCTCTTGACTTCTTCGCACATATGCCCTCCTAGTTGAATTTATTTGTATTAGCCTATTCTCATTGTTATTTCATCAAAACTTGTTCACATATTTTTATTAAGTTAGTTTAACCTAACCCTTATGGGAGTTATTAGCCCGCTTCTTTTTGGGAAGCGGGCAATAATAAATGAAATATAGAGAAATCATGCAAAAACACCGGAGAAACGCTATCGCCGCCGGCATAACGGCTTGCGCGCTGAACCCTGCTTACTTGGTCCAACATGTGTATTTGCTTATCTGTGGTTAGTTTAACCTAACTAACTCCTAATGTCAACACCTTTTTTTAAAAAAATAATTTTTTTATATTTTTTTGTTTGATTTCAGCACAAAATTGTTATATTATGTAAGAAAAATTTTTTTAGGAGGTAATCTTTATGAAGAAGAAAAATCAACATGATAGTCGGATCAATAGGTGCATTTATAGGAGTATTTGTTTTTCATAACCTATATACCTCAGATTATAGCAAATCTAAATGGTGTTAAAGGCCAGCCATGGCAACCATTAACCGCCGCCTTTTTCTTGCCTCATTTGGGTAATATACGGCTGGACCAAGGAGCCTAAGAAGGATTACATTCTAATAATCCCTAACGCTGCAGGTGTGGTTTTTAGGATTTTTTTAACATTTATTACTGCAATATAGACTTAAATGGATATTACGTCCATTTTTATACATATCTTGTTTTGCCTTAATTTTTTTATACTTTTTTTACTCAAAAAGCTCTGTGTATTGACATTATGCGCATCTATGGTATACTTGTTTTTATATAAACTAAGTTAGTTAAAACTATCTATTGGATGGAGGTAATATATGAAATCTAACGAATCAACTGAGAATTATCTCGAGGCCATATTGATTCTCAGCAAGGAACATCCTGTAGTTCGTTCTGTTGATATTGCAGATTACCTTGATTTTAAGAAGTCCAGTGTTAGCGTAGCGATGAAGAAGCTTCGCGAGAACAACGACATCGAGGTTTCCGATGAGGGATATATAACTTTGACAGAGTCAGGCTTTGCTACGGCAAGAATGATATATGAAAGACACGTGCTAATTTCAAATTGGCTAATTTCAATCGGCGTCGACGAGAAGGTTGCTAGAGAGGATGCTTGCAGAGTTGAGCACGCCCTCAGCAAGGAGAGCTTTGAGATTATCAAGGAGCATGCTAAGAATGAACATCCTGATATCTACGAGGCATCTAAGTTTGAGATAGACAGCCCTAAGAAATAACAGGCAGAACCACCCTTACTGGGTGGTTTTTATTTTGCAATGCACAGAAAAAGGGAGATTATACAGTCTCCCTTTTGTTATATTATTTCTGTAGCTTTCTTCTATACATCATGCTTCCCATAGCACTTATGCTTGCTAGACCCATGATCATAAGCCATGCATTTAGTCCACTGTTATCACCTGTGTTTGGCGCCTTAGCTTTTACACTTGCTACATTAGTCTGTGGCACAGCAGTTCCACTAGCACTTACGCTCTGAGCTGAAGTGTTTTCTATCTCAACTTCTCTCATTTCACTTGCAAAGTCAGAATTCATTCCTCCATTTGCCTGCTCGTTGAATATGTAAAAGCTTTATCGCTTGCTTCATCAAAAATCAGCAGGAAGAATAAGTTCAGCTATTCCACTTGCATTTGCGACTGCAAGCTTTCCGTAATATTTTTAGATTGCCATTCTTATCCTTAATGATTGCAGAGATAAACTCATTAGCTCCTGTCTTAGCATTCTCATAGCGAATGCTTAGTACATTTCCATTCTTCTTTGATGGCTTTAGTGCAAAATCACTTCTGTCATCATCCTTAAATGTGAACTTAATAGGGCTATTTGCATTTGTGCCAGCAATAGCTTTGATGCTTGCTAGTCCGCCACCTACTGTTGCTGATTCCTTTCCTCCGTTTGCAGAAGATGTGAATAAAACCAAGCTTTTGTTTAGGCTGAAAGTAGGACGAATAATATGCTCAAAGTCTGCGCGGTCAGCTCCAAGTTCGCCTTCACCCCATCCCATAACAGATACTGTATATCCTAGTTCACCAGAGTATGGAGATGAGAACCACCAAAAGTTTTCGCCATCTATGCGTCTATTGTTCTTCAATTCTGTTCTAACATTATCTGCCTCATCCCAAGTCAAAAGACCTAGTCTTGAAGCAGTCTCCTGTTCCTTTGAAACAAAAAGTACTGTTTGTTCCGCTTTGTATTTCAGATAGCTTTTGATCGATAGTGCTTCCGTTATACTCATTTGCTCTTGTCCAGCCAGGATCGTCTTCAGTTTTTCCTGGATTTACTGCGAAATACCACACAACTCCTGGATAATCCGGGTTACCTGGATCAGGTTGAACATTCTTTGCATATCCAGCGCCTGGATTTTCCTGACCAGCACGGAATGGACTTGTTCCAAAAATCAGCATCCTTAGAAAAACAGCTTAAGACTACCATTTTCGTCCTTGATAACATACCAGCTATACCCACCATAGTTTACTACCGTAGTAGTTTCTGGAGCATCGTTTACTGTTACATCAACTGTACCATTTTCCATCTTTGACTCTTCTGCTGCGTATACATTCTGACCCACCTTAGGAAGTATTGTCAACGCAACTGCAAGACTCATAACAAGCATTAGACTTCTTTTTCATAAATAACTTTGTTTTTTTCTAGCCATTTCTTTACCTCGCTTAATTTACTTACATTAACATTTGTGTATATATAAACATCTTGTATAAGAAAATAAGATGCATTTTCACCCATAAAAAAACTGTAGCTCTGAAAGCTGCAGCTTATTTATGTAAACGGAATCTGCTAATTGCTTAAGCCCAATACCCCTTTTAGCCGAATCAGCATTTAGCAGATTCCACGTGTTACATTTTCTCTATTCCTAATCTATTATTGCCCTATTATAGAAGTGATGCTACGCACTTTTCTACATCCTCAAGGCTTGCTGTAGGCTCAAATCTCGCTACAACCTCACCCTTTCTATCAACAACGAACTTAGTGAAGTTCCACTTGATGTTAGCGTTGTTCTTGTAATCAGCATCGATACTCTCTAGGATTTCATCCATCTTCTCAGCAAGCTCGCCCTCGCCAAATCCCTCAAAGCCCTTCTGGCTCTTTAGATATGTGTAAAGCGCTAGTTCGTTCTCGCCGTTTACGTCCGACTTCTTCATCTGATCAAACTTTGTGTTGTAGTTAAGTGTGCAGAACTTGTGGATGTCATCATCGCTCTCTGGAGCCTGATCCCAGAACTGATTGCAAGGAATGTCTAAAATTACAAGTCCTTTGTCAGCGTACTTATCATACATCTTCTGAAGTGGCTCATAATGTGGTGTGAATCCACATCCTGTAGCTGTATTAACTACCAGAACTACTTTTACCCTCAAAATTCTTCATTGAAACTTCTTCACCGGCTCTATTTAGAACCGAATAATCGTAAAATCCCATTTTCTTACCTCCGAATTAAACTTTATATATTAGATTGCGTGATTTATTATTGTTTACATTGTAATTGTACGCAATCAGTATGCTTCTGTCAAGCCCTTTTTATAAATTTTATTTATTTTATATTTTAGATTATGGCTATTCCTCTTTGAAAGCTTCTATTGCCTCATAGATATTATTAACACCTATGATCCTGCAATTGCTAAACTTATCACCTAGCTTTGCAGCATTCTTTTTAGGCATTATCACCTTCTCATATCCCATACGAGATGCTTCTGCGATTATCTTATCTGCATTAGAGACAGACCTGAGCTCGCCAGTCAGCCCTATCTCCCCAAAAGCGATTAGTCTATATCCACATCTAATGTTCTTCACTGAAGAATAAACTGCAAGCGCAACACCAAGATCCACCGATGTGCTATCAGGCTTAAGACCACCAACTACATTAACATAGACATCCTGGCTAATTGTGTTTATCCCTGCCTTACGATCAAGCACTGCAAGTAGCATAGCAAGTCTTTGGTTATCTATGCCTATGGAGGTTCTTCTTGCAAAGCCGACATTAGACGCAACAGTAAGCGCCTGAATCTCCATGAATACAGGCCTGCTGCCCTCATATATAGCAGAAACTACCGAGCCCTCAGGCTTAATGCCCTTGCTGTCTAGGAAACTAGCTGAAATATCATGTATCTCCTTAAGCCCAGATTCCTCCATGCTGAATGCACCAATCTCACTTGTCGTACCAAATCTATTCTTAAACGCTCTCATTATTCTGAGCTCATGATTTCTCTCACCCATAAAGTGTAGAACGCAGTCAACGAGATGCTCTACTATCTTAGGTCCTGCGAGTTCTCCGTTCTTAGTTACATGCGCAACTATAAACACCGGTATACTCCAGCTCTTTCCTATCTTCATCAAAAGATTACCGCAGCTTCTAACCTGAGATACACTGCCTGGAGCTGAATCTATATCTACCGTATACATGGTCTGAATTGAATCAATTATTACAAACTCAGGCTTAAGAGTCTCACACACAGCCATTATGTTCTCCATGTTGGTCTCAGCTAAGATAAATAGATTGTCATCAATCTCACCACAGACTCTATCTGCGCGCATCTTAATCTGTTCTTCAGATTCCTCTCCAGAAACGTAAAGAACTCTCCCCACAGTCTTAGCTATGTGATTTGCAGCCTGGATTATGATCGTGGACTTACCTATACCAGGTTCACCTGAAATCAAAGTCAGTGATCCCTTAACTATTCCACCGCCTAAAACTCTATTTAGCTCACCTATACCAGTATCTATTCTCTTATATTCGGCACTTCCGATTATATTGAGCTTGGACGCCTTGCTCTTGCTCCCATCCGCACTAGTTATTCCGCTTCGCCTTCTCGCATCGTCTTCCTTGACATCTACGACCTTCTCCTCGACAAAGGAGTTCCATGCACCGCAAATGCACTGTCCTAGCCATCTAGGGTGTCTCATATCCACATTCTTGGCAAACATATACCGATTTTGCTTTCTTAGCCATATCAATTCTCCAAACATTTGTTCTTATTCAGAGTATATCTTTTCCCCAAACACATGTCAATAAATACATCAAAAACCTCCGCCAGCAATGCACATAATATATGCAAGACTAAACAGAGGTTTTAATTTTATTTAATTATACTAAAGCAGCTATTTTGCTTCGTTTTCAGCAGCGTGCTGAGCGATAATCTTCTCTGCTAGGTGCTTTGGAAGCTCTTCGTAGCGCACAAACTTCATCTCAAATACGCCTCTGCCCTGTGTCATTGAACGTAGGCCAAGTGCATAATCGAATAGCTCTGCCTGAGGTGCTTCTGCAACGACCTTCTGTCCGCCGTTTGGAAGTGGTTCCATACCTAGAATCTTACCTCTACGCTTATTCATGTCTCCGATTACATCTCCCATGTACTCGTCTGGAACTGTAATTTCAACATGCATGATTGGCTCAAGTAGGCAAGGATTTGCTTCAACGATACCCTTCTTGAAAGCTAGCGAAGCTGCAATCTTGAACGAAACTTCGTTTGAGTCTACATCGTGGTATGAACCATCGTATAGAACTGCTTTGATGTTTACTACCTTGCATCCTGCGAGAGGTCCTCTCTCCAAGCTTTCAATCAAGCCCTTTTCTACAGCTGGAACGTAGTTCTTTGGAATTGATCCACCGAATAGTTCCTCGGAGAACTCAAATTCCTTATCTGAAGGTGAGAATCTGATATGAACGTCACCGTACTGACCAGCGCCACCTGACTGTTTCTTGTGCTTTCCTTGAACGTCTGAGCTACCTTTGATGGTCTCTCTGTAAGCGATTTTTTGAGGAACAGTCTTAACTGAAACGCCAAATCTATCCTTTAGCTTAGCAAGGATGATTCCAAGCTGAATATCCCCTGACCTCCGAGGAGTGTCTGGTGAGTTTCGCTATTTCTCTCTACTACGAAAGATGGATCTTCTTCTCTTAGTCTTGCAAGTCCAACGCCCATCTTCTCGTCATCGTTCTTATCGAGCGCTTCGATAGCGATGTAGAATGTTGGTGATGGGAAGTCTAGTGGAAGATATCTTATTACATCGCTCTTGTCACAGAGAGTATCTCCTGACTTGGTGTTCTGTAGCTTTGCAACAGCAACGATATCCCCAGCTTCTGCATAGTTAAGCTCTAGCTGTTCCTTACCTCTTAGGAAGAATAGCTTTCCTAGCTTTTCTGTCTTACCTATTCTCTCGTTATATACTTCTGTTCCAGAATTAATTTTTCCGGTGATAACCTTCATAACGGAAATCTTACCTACGAATGGGTCAACGATTGTCTTAAATACAAATGCTGACATAGGTGCATCGGTTACAGATATTCTCTCAACCGGCTCGTTCTTGTCGTTAAAGCCTCTATATGGACCATGTTGAAGTGGTGTAGGAACGTATTCTAGAAGAAGATCTAAAAGCCCCTCAACTCCGTGTCCTAGCTGGAACGCAGATGAGCAAACTGGTACGATATTTCCTTCGGAAATACCCTTTACCATTCCCTTTTTAATCTCTTCGTCAGTGAATTCCTCACCATCAAAGTACTTCTCCATGAGTTCTTCATCTGATTCAGCGATAGCTTCCTTTAGCTCATCGTCAATCTCAGCTGAAAGTGGCCATGATAGTGGCACTAGCTTGTTTCCGAACTTCGCCTTTAGCTCATCAAAGGTTTTATAGAAATCAAATTCATCCTTATCACGCTTAGTTATGCTAATAAATCTCGGCATGCTATATCTTTCGCAAGCATTCCACGCCGCCTCGGTACCTACCTGGATTCCTGACCCTGCGTCAACCATGATAACTGCGGCTTCAGCAGCACGAAGAGCTGCATTGACTTCTCCAATAAAGTCAAAGTATCCTGGCGTATCGATAAAGTTGATCTTACTACCCTTCCACTCGATTGGAACTACTGATGTATTGATGGAATATCCTTTTTCTACTTCCATCTTATCATAGTCAGATACAGTGTTTCCGTCCTCGACCTTACCTAGCTTTTTGATTACGCCAGTCTCGTACAAAGCCGATTCCAAGAATGTCGTCTTACCGCATCCTCCATGCCCTAACAATGCAACGTTTCTGATAGTTTCACTTGTATAGCCCTTCATTAGTGTACCTCCTTGGTTAAATTGATTAGATTATATCAAATGCAGACAGATAGTTCAACGCATTTTTCGAATAGTATGACTATTATTTGGGCTTATCCAAAAAAATACTGAGTTCCTCTAATACAACTCCTTGAATAGACCGCTTGATTATGATAATATTTAGATGATATAAACAGCTATATTTGGCGAAAATTCAACGGTTTTTCGATAGCTGAGCTCATGCCTTGCTAGTAATCGCTTTTAGCATCTGCTGTAGATGCTGCTAGCAGGTAAATATCAGTTTTGAATATATAGAAAAGGCAACTATTATGGATTGCAAGCACAATAAGCCAACAAATAAGGTTGACTGCATAGTATGCGAGATTTTGGCTGATTACGATAATGACAGAGCCATTGACGAGATGGCGTTCTTTGGACAGCCAGATCAGGACGTTATTATAGATGTACTGAAGAAGCTCATGATGATAATCTACCCAGGCTTTTTATAGAGATGAGATTTATCGCACTCACACAGCCAAGAATAGGGTTGCAGTTCTTATCGAGGACGTAATGTACAATCTTCGCAAACAGCTTGAGATTGTGCTCGTAAACGACGAGCGATTCCGCAACATCGATAGAGCTGATCGCAAGGAAGTTGCGCAGGACATCTGCCTCGACTTCTTCTCCAAGATTCCAAAGATTAGAGAGCATCTTGATACAGATATAGATGCAGCCTTTGATGGAGACCCTGCAGCTAGCGATAGAACCGAGATAATTCTCGCATATCCTGGTCTTTATGCAATTACTGTTCACCGTATAGCGCACGAGCTATATTTGATGAATATCCCATATATCCCAAGGATTATGTCTGAGCATGCTCACAGCAAGACCGGAGTTGATATTCACCCTGGTGCAACTATTGGCAAGTACTTTTTTATCGACCATGCAACAGGCATCGTAATCGGTGAGACTTCGATTATAGGTGAACATGTCAAAGTTTATCAGGGAGTAACCATAGGCGCGCTTTCCACCAAGGACGGACAGCTCCTTCATGGGGTCAAGAGGCACCCGACCATCGAGGACAATGTAACGCTTTATGCGGGTGCAACAGTTCTAGGCGGAAGCACTGTAATTGGACACGATAGCATAATCGGAGGTAGCGCATTTGTAACACGCTCGATAGAGCCGAATACAAGCGTTATTGTAAAAACTGAATCAACTGTAATTAGCAATATTTAGGAGAGACAATGACCAAGAAGATTAAGATAGCTCTTCTTGTACTTATCATTCTAGTTTTGATAGGCGCGCTCCTTGCGTTAGTTTACAAGATAAGGACCGATAAGCAGAGGGAGATAACACAGAATCAGATTAACGTGACTACATCTAAGGCAAAATCACAGTTTGCTATGAGCGTTACCGAGGCTCAGGATGCTAGCCATATGAGGATGGGACTTCTCGGAAGTTCACTTACTTTGGTCAAGCAGGGCGAGCCATATATTGAATCTGGCGCATACTGCGTGGATAACAGATCCGGCTATGTGCATAAGTGCGAGATCACTGGCGAGGTAAACACCCAAAAAGCCTGGCGATTACGAGGTCAAGTATAGCTTCGTTGTCGGAAGTGCAAAGCGCAGCATTTCAAGGACAGTCAGGGTTGTCGAGGCTGATAAGTTTGAGGCTGATACAAATGGCGTTCCCGTTTTGATGTATCACTATGTTGCCCCAGATGTCGATGCGGTATCTCTTAGGAGTAGGTGGTGCGTTTCAACAAGCCAGCTTGACGCACATATGAAGTATCTTCACGATTCGGGTTTCTATTTCCCAAGCTTTTTCTGAGCTTAGGGCTTATATCGACGGTAAGATTTCACTTCCAGCAAATAGCGTGATTGTGACCTTTGATGATGGCGGAATTTCGATGTTTCAGGAGGGTCTTCCTATACTTAATAAATACCAGATTCCCGCCACTCAGTTCATGATTGGAAAGTACGAGGCTCTATCGAAGATGTGCACATATGCAGGTCCATATATTTCATTTCAGTCACACAGCTATAACATGCATTTTTCCAGACACTTTAGCATCTGGAGCCAGTCACCATCAGATTGGCAATCTATCCAAAGAAGAAATCATAGCCGATTTAAAGGCAAATACAGATATAGTCGGAAACAACCACGCATTTGCATATCCTTACGGCGATTATACAGCAGATGCACAGAACGCTTTGAGAGAAACGGGAGTTCTTTGTAGCTTTACAACAAAGCGAGGCAAGGTTTACCCGGGTGATGATCCGACGATTTTGAAGCGAATAGGTGTTTATAACACGACGGACTTTGACACCTTCGTCGCTGGGCTTAATTAAGGAGGAATAATGAGAAAACCGCTTATAGGAGTGACACCACTCTATGACTATAACTACAACAGCTGGTGGATAATACCAGGATATCTTGACGCAGTGATAGCCGCAGGCGGAGCTCCTGTAATGCTTCCTTTTACAGACGATGAAGATGTTGTTAAGGAGCATATAGAAAGGCTCGATGGCATCATATTCACCGGTGGTCCCGACAGCGACCCTGCGCTCTATGGAGAAAAGCCTATTCTTAAACTAGGCAGTACTGCGCCAATACGCGATGTGACCGAAAGCATTTATTTCAATCATGCCTATGCTAAGGACATGCCTATCATCGGAATTTGCCGTGGCATGCAGCTTATGAACATACTTCTTGGTGGCTCTGTATGGCAGGATCAGCCAAGTCAGTTCCCAGGAATTACAAATCACGATCAGAGAGAACCTAACTACATTCCAACTCATAAGATTGATATAGTAGAAGGCTCTCCTCTTTCAGCTTGGTATGATGGGCTTTCTGAGCTTGAGGTCAATTCATTCCATCATCAGGTTTTGAAGAAGGTCGCAGATGGTGTTGAGGTAATAGCTCGTTCGCAGGGAGAAGATATTATCGAGGCGATTTACGTACCTAAGAAGAAGTTCTGCTATGGCTTCCAGTGGCACCCAGAAACGCTAAGAAAGGGCAAAGAAGAGCAAAACAGGATATTTGAGCAGCTAGTCAAGGCTGCATCAAACTAATATATGCATCTAAAAAGCACTGAAATCATTTGATTCAGTGCTTTTATACTTCTTTCTGCGGAAGCCTTACTATAAGGCTGTTTCCGTTTTGTTTTAAGCCATTTTCGCGCCTGCTTATAATTTGGGCAAAACTCCTCTATCTTTTTCCCAAAACCTCTTAGAGTGATTCATGTATATCCTATGACAAAGTTCGTGTATGACTACATACTCGATTACATCATCTGGACAGAGAATTAGTAGATAATTGTAGTTTAGGTTTCCCTTTGATGAACAGCTTCCCCATCTTGTCTTTTTGGCCTCTAATAGAAATACGCCCATAGCTTACTCCTATTTTCTCAGCCCAATATTCAGTCAAGCTGGCTAGATGATTTCTCGCCTTTTTCTTTAGCTTTTTTTACCTCTCCTGAGCTTAACTGTTCAGCCTCTTCATACTCGCGAGCTTCAGCCGTATTTCTTTGCTCTATTTTTATCGAGAGTTTTTCAGTATCCAGTCATGCTTTTGCCTTTAGCATTTCTTCAATCTGAGCTTTACTCGCTCGCCTTGGGACTCTGACCTTGATTTTTTTGTCCATGCCGATTTCTATTGCAAAGCTTCTTCTATCACTTCTTATAACGACTATGTCCATAGTAAATAGGCGATGGGTCTAACCCTTGCGCTTTCTACCCTCGTTTCTCTTTTGGCGTTTTTCCTTTGCCTCTCGATTTAAGCGCTTCTTGGTGCTCTTTTTCATAACCGAGAAGCCGAATCTTCCTAGAGGCTTTCTCTTTATACCAAAGTATTCTCCGTGGTTAAAGGCTACCATATTTGCAAGATCTAGGCGAATTTTGTTGTCCTCATCGAAAAGCTCCTCATTTGCATGTACCGCAACAATTTCTGCGATAAACATATCGTGGGTCGGATACTCTTTAACCTCGATCACCTTGCACTCTAGGGTTGACTGGAGACTCTTCAATCAGTGGTGCCTTAACATGGTCAGCAGGACTCTTTGTCAGATTGCATTTTTCGAACTTGTCTTCATTTCTGCCACTTCTAACGCCGCAGTAGTCAGCGGAGCGTGCAAGATCCTCATTAACGAGGTTTATGACAAACTCTCCCGACTTTTCTATGAGCTGGTGCGAAAATCTAGACTTCCTAACTGAAACATAGGTAATCGGTGGGTCTGAATTTATGATTCCTGTCCAAGCAATAGTTAAAACATTATCCATCTCTCCATACGAACAGCTAACCATAACCGCAGGAAGCGGATTTAGCATTGTACCCGGCTTTAAAGAAACTTTTAGACATATTATTCCCTTTCTTCAATACGCGGCAAATTCCATCTGAAATGTGCAGCGAGAACTCTAATCAAAATTGTAAGAGCAAAACCAGCAGCTATCGCCATGTTCTTGCTCGTCAAATCCATAATCAAAAGCGATCCCGTCATAATTCCTCCAAGAACTGACGCAAAAGCGTATACGTGCTTTACGAATACATAAGGCATTTCGCAAGCCATCATATCTCTTAGAACGCCTCCGCCAACACCTGTAACAACGCCAAGGAAGACTATCAAAAAGAGATGTGCTATCTCTTGTGAATTGTACCCCACAGTAGCACCATCGACAGTAAAAGCGGCAAGACCTACTGTATCAAACCAGAATAGCGCCCTCTCAGGCACTACCACAAAGTGGTCCTCAGTCTTTCCCTTTCTCAAACTCATGATGATGAAAGCTATATTTGCAGTAACTAGCGACGCAACCAAATATATTGGATTTTTGAAATGAAAGAGGAGGATTCATACCTACGATAACATCGCGTATAACTCCCCCGCCAGTTGCTGTTACTAGTGCAAGGATATTGATACCGAATATGTCCATGCCCTTACGCGCCGCAACAGCAGCACCTGAAAGTGCAAAGGCAATTGTACCTATCATATCCATTATCTCTATAAATGTGAAATCGAAGCTCATTTAGCTACTCCTAAAAATTTTATATCGATAACATTGTAACACATATATTTACAAATTTTGTTTTTTTATTTTTACATCAAAGCTATAATCTCTTGTCGCACATTGAAGCAAGCTTTTGACCCTATCGTCTGAAATAGCTGAACCATTAGGACAATAAGTGCAACTGCAACAATCATGACCAGTGTCTTACGTCTGTAGTAGCCGTAGTTGATAGCAATTTTACCAAGACCACCTCCGCCGAGTATTGCACTCATTGCCGAGTATCCTAGGATTGTCGTGATAGCTATAGTAAAGTTTGAAATCAGTGAAGGAAGACTCTCTGGAATCAGAACTCTCCTTACTATTTGCATTGAGTTGCACCCATGCTAACCGCAGCCTCAATAACGTTGGAATCCACCTCTCTGATACTAGTTTCAACAAGTCTTGCAACAAATGGAAACGATGCAACGACAAGCGGTACAACCGAAGCCCCTGTACCAACTACGGTATCAACTATGAACCTTGTAATTGGTGTTACCATGATAATCAAAAATGAGAAATGGTACAGATCTTAAGAGGTTTATCAAAGCATTTAATCCCTTGTACAGAATCGTAGGAATCGGCATGATGCCATCCTTTTCACCCGTAACTAGAATAATGCCTAGCGGCAAGCCTATTGCGATAGCTGCAGCCGTTGCGATCACTGTCATGTAAAAGCTTTCCCAAATGGCAAGAGGCATTTCATCCCTGATGATTTCTAGTGCTTCTTGAAGCTTTCCATCAGCAAACATGCTGTTAATTAAATCTCTCATCAGATGCCACCTCCATTCTCAGTTTGCTTATGTCCTCAAGCTCTGCTCTCACACCGTCGTGCTTGTTTAGGAACTCAAGGACTCTATCTACATTATCCCCTTCTTTTTTGACGCCCAAAAGCATCTTTCCAAAAGCCTTGCCATCTAGTGATTTCGTCGAAGCATAGAGAATGCTTGCAGGAATTCCAAGCGTAATAGCAAGGTCAGCAATAAGTGGTGACTCCGTAGTTTCAGAGTCATTAAATGAAACGGATATGACCGACCTATCCTCCCTATATGTGGCCAGCCCCTGTTCAGCCTTATCAGGAAATACCAGTCTCTTACCCGCCTCGGATTCAGGTTTTGCAAAAATTTCTGTAACGCTACCGCTCTCTGCTATGCGCCCATTATCTAGGATTGTAACCTTGTTACAAATTCTTTCGACTACAGACATCTGATGCGTAATAATGATTACAGTAATTCCAAGTTCCCTGTTAATCTTGGATAGCAAATCTAGAATCTGATTTGTTGTCTTTGGATCAAGCGCACTTGTCGCCTCATCGCAAAGCAAAACCTTAGGATCTGTTGCAAGAGCCCTCGCTATTGCAATTCTCTGTTTTTGTCCACCAGAAAGCTGAGCAGGGTAAGCATTTTCTTTATCCGCAAGCCCTACAAGCTTGAGCAGCTCTCTACCCCTCTTTATCGCTACTTTTCGCTTAACCCTGCTCGTCAATAGTGGAAAGCATATATTTTGCAGACATGTTTTCTGCATCAAAAGATTAAAGCTCTGGAAGATCATCGTGATTCTTTTCCTAGCAGCTCTAAGATCCTTAGGTGAAAATTTAGTCAGGTCTTGACCGTCCACTAGGACAGCTCCTGATGTCGGAACTTCAAGTAGATTGATACAGCGAACCAGTGTGCTCTTTCCGGCTCCACTCATTCCTATAATGCCATAAATATCGCCATCATTAATTTTTGATGGCGATATCCTTTAGCGCTTCTACTTTTCCGTCTTTTGTCTCAAATGTTTTTGATATATTCTTTAATTCAATCATTCATTTGCTCGCTCTATTAAAATCATATTATATTAACTACTCGACTTCATATTCACGCATAGCTTCTATTATTTTAGCTTCTTTAGTGAATCTAATGACTTTGTCTTACCAGCGTATAGACCCATTGGTTCATTATGGATTGCTCCAACAGATACAATCTTTGTTCCATTTTCCTTATTGAAAGCTTCTAGGTATGGAACGTGCTGGAAGTAGTTTGCGTCGACTTCTCCGCTATCAACAACCTTGTTTGGCTGAACATAGTCAGTGAATTCCTTGATATCTAGAGTGATGCCCTTCTTTGCTAGGATTTCCTTAGCAACCTTTAGTACGTCTGCATGTGGTGTAGGTGATGCTGCAACAGTGATTGTTGTTCCCTTTAGTGCATCGTAATCAACTGACTTGTCGTATCCATCGCCAGGATTTTCAACTACGCTTACAACGCCTCCGTTGTATTTCTTCTTAATATAATCAGCAACCTGCTTGCTCTCTAGTGAAGCAACAAGAGCCTTAATCTTATCTGTTTTCTCCTGTCCTTCTTTTACTGCAACGATGTTTGCATACTTTGCACTGTTGTCCTCAATGATTAGAGAATCCTTAACTGGATTTAGACCAGCATCGATAGCAAAGTTTGAATTGATAACTGCAAAGTCAACATCCTTAAGTGTGTTTGGAACCTGAGCTGCTTCAACTTCTTTGAACTCAATTCCATTCTTGTCTTCGATGTCTCTGATAGTTGCATCTAGTCCAGCTCCATCCTTAAGCTTGATGTAACCCTTTGACTGTAAGAGCAAAAGCGCTCTAGCTTCGTTTGTTGTGTCATTAGGAACTGCGATTGTAACTACGTTATCCTTCTTGCTTCCGCAAGCTGCAAGTGCTACTGCTGTAATTGATAGCACACCGATCAAAAATTAATGCCTTTATTTTCTTCATTATTATTTCCCCCTATATCTGAAATTTTGTTTTACTGTTTTCGATAATCCAATATTATCACTAAAAAAATAGATTTAGTATAATACTATACTTTTATATTTAGATATAGGCTAAGATTATAACTCGAAGTAAGCTATGCGGTTTTTAAAGGAAATCATCATCAGAAGCAGCAAAAAAAGGATAACCATTAGTTTTTTTAAATATGCCTGGCTTACGCTCAGATTCGACCCTTTTTCTATTGCTAAAGCTTTTCATAGATTTAAACGAAATACCGCTTTGCTCACATTTCCTTCTTACAACATCCTCATCTGCACCTTGATCATATATAAAAGCTAGATCAAATTCTTCAAACTTCGCTCTTGAACAATCCATCAAAATGTCTATAGCTTCCATATCAAATGCTCCATATGCATCACAAGTAATTTCTTCCGGTGTGAAATTCACCGTTCTCCCCTTAAGCCTCACGAATATATCTGAAACTTCATCATTATCAAAGCACATCATGCAGCTCTGAAAATCATACCATTCACATTTATCTACATACTCTAGCAACAGTTCTTTTAAAAGTTCCTTATAGTTATCTAAGCCTATATTGAAGATTTCTGCTATATCACTGCTACTAAAAAGGTACTTTTGCTTTTAATAGACTTCCTAAGAAGGCTGGACGCAGCTTTCTCCTCCAAATTATTCATACAATCTATTATCTCATCCGTCTTCCTACCCTTTGGCCAGAAGTCCGTGATTTTTTTGACAGATTGCTGCGCTGCGTGCTCTCACTCCAGTCATAATAATCCTCATAATATTCTTTTCCAGGTCATCGACATCCTCCTAAAGCTGACTCAAAAATACAATTTTTATGCAAACATTATATCATATCGGGAATGTTATATTAGATTACACAGGAATCTCGAGCGACATTTCTGCACGAAAAAACCCCAAAACATAGGTCTTGGGGTTTGTAAGCTTTTTGAAAGACAAAAGATATATTATCTCTTGCTGAACTGTGAAGCTCTTCTTGCCTTCTTTAGTCCGTACTTCTTTCTTTCCTTCATTCTTGGGTCTCTTGTCAAGAATCCAGCTGCCTTAAGCGCTGGTCTGTAAGCTTCCTTGTCTGCCTGACAAAGAGCTCTTGAGATTCCGTGTCTAAGAGCGCCAGCCTGTCCTGTGAAGCCGCCACCTCTAACTGTTGCGACAACATCGTACTTGCCTTCGCATCCTGCAACTGCAAATGGTCTTTCGATTTCTCTCTTAACCATCTCCATGCCGAAGAACTCCTCTAGGGATCTCTTATTGATTGTTATCTTTCCTGTTCCGGGAATCAATCTAACTCTAGCTACTGAAGCTTTTCTTCTACCTGTTCCTAGGTACTGCATTTTTGCCATTGTCTATTCCTCCCTTCCCTTAGAAATTCAACTCTTCAGGCTTCTGTGCTGCATGCTCGTGCTGAGGTCCTGCATAAACCTTTAGCTTCTTGAACATCTGTCTGCCAAGTCTTCCATCTGGAAGCATGCCCTTAACTGCATGTCTGATGATTTCCTCTGGCTTACGTGCCTGTAGCTTCTCAAATGTGACCTCACGAAGTCCACCAGGATATCCTGTGTGTCTCTTGTAGATCTTCTCTTTTCTCTTCTTGCCTGTAACTTCTACCTTCTCGGCATTGATTACGATAACGTAGTCACCGCAGTCAACATGTGGTGTATAAGTTGGCTTTCTCTTTCCTCTCAGTACCATAGCAACTTCTGATGCTAGTCTTCCGAGAGTCTTACCTTCAGCATCTACAACGTACCATTTACGTTCTACATCTGCTGGCTTTGCAATGTATGACTTCATACCTTCTCCTTTTTCCACCTACTGGGATTTGCATGACAAATCTGTTTCGGCTGTGCCTACTAGCTTGCTCTGCAAGTTGTTCGACATTACTAAAATAACTTTAGGTGGTGAGTGACGGACGCTTAACATCCTGCCCACCGTGCTTAAAATACAAGCACGAATATTATATCTCAGCCTCAAATTAATTGCAAGTACTGTTTTTGCATATGCCCTATAATGCTCACATTAAGAGTATTATTTAATTGATTTTCTCTTCCTAATTAAAGCCTGTTCCTTTTCCCTGCAAATCCTGTCAAGATCCAAAATAGTATAAATGCAGAAATAAGACTGAGAACATATCCTCCTATGTTAGAAAAGTCCCCCGTGTTTGGTCTATCTGGAGTTTTTTTCATTTATGATTTCAAAAGTGCTGAAGCTCTGCAGTATTTTCAACATTTATTTCTACTGGATTTGAAAGTTTTTCATAGCCCTGAGGCGCTCTCTCCTCAACAACAGTGTACTTTCCCTCCTTTATCCCTTCAATTCTATGTGGATTACCATCACTAATCCATCTGTCTACAATTTTTCCATTGTAATCCTTGAGTAAAAGCTCTGCTCCGTTTAGAGAATGCTTCTTGCCATCGCTTAGTGTTAGCTTTGATATTTCAAGCTTTATCAACGCATTGCCTATTTGCGATTCATATAAAAAAATTCCTTTTTCGCCGTCATCTCTAGTAACTATGGTATCACCTTCAGCTCCCATAGCCTCAATTCTGTATGCTTCCTTGCTAAGGGCGTAACCATCTGGAGATTTCGTTTCTTTTAGTTCATAAATTCCCGGAAGAAGACCACCCTTTTCTGCGACTCCATTCTCATCTGTAACAATATTTTCTACACGAGTTTCTTCTCCTTGCTTAAGCGGGTTTTCCGTCTGCATCAGCAATTCTCTTTAGTTCAAAATGAGCTCCAGCAAGAGCCTTATTTTTCGCTTTCCCCAAATTTTCTAACTCGAACTCTGACGGTCTGCTCTTTCTCATCAAAGCTAGGAACTTCATACTCACTGATAGATAGCTTTCCATTCTCATCTTTAACAGGCTTTAGTTTAACCACCTTAACTTCCTCATTAATCCAGAATCCCTTTGGAGCCTTGGTTTCTCTAATTCTATAGGTTCCTATAGGTAGCAAAGCCTTGCCATCATCATCGGTATAAAGCTCATCACTTCCATCCTTTAAATACGATGTATCTAGTCTCACCTTTCCTTCTTCATCTGTAATAAAGGTCCATGTTCTTTCTGCCACACTATACTCCTCTAGACTAGCGAAGTACTCAACAGTAAATTCAGCTCCAGCAAGCGAAAGCGACTTATCAAGGTTTCCAGCTGCAGCCTTCTTTTGGATTAATACATCAAGCTCTGCAGCAAGTGGCTCGTCATTTGAACGAATGACAAAGTTCTCATTTGCCTTAACCTCAAATTCATATTCTTTAGGATCTAGCCCCATATTATCAGGTGCACTAATCTCCCTAGCCTTGTACTTGCCAGGCTTCAGTGACTTCGTATCTGTATTACCATTTTCATCAGTCACTAGCTCTGCAACAAGTTTTCCACTAGAATCAACCACATGATAGATGGCACCAGCAAGGCTATATATCTTCGGGCAGGCACTGAAAAGCTTTGATCTAGTGCCAGTTTCTTTCTTTAACTCCGCAGTTCCCTCAAGTGCGCTCAGCGTGAACAAAACCTGTGACTGCTCAGCGCTAGCTCCTTTGTAATATAGTCCTTTTTCCCATAAAAGCTTCCCGCATTTGCATCAGCATACCTTCTTGCCTCTGCTATTACAGCTCTCTGAGTCTCTCGGCTAGCCCCTCTCATAGAATACATTTCATCCACTCTATTATCAGTAAAACATCCCTTGTGACCATTGACATTCATCCAAACCCATGCCTGAAGCAGGGCTGACTTAGTGTAATCGTCAATGCTTGCTCCTCTTATACTCTCTAGCCCTAGTGCAATCCTTGTGATCACATCCTGCGGCAAGTAGTTTAGGGCATCCTCAACATTCTTCACAGAATCCTTTGATGTAACCGACGGCTGAACGCAATAAACAGCCTCATTATTACCGTTGACAAAATCGTGAGCAGCATGCCCTATCCACGCCCCATTATCCGTAGAAATCAGATACTCGTTGCTCCCAGATTTCCTTGTCACATCAGTCTGTGCACTTGCAATAGGTGAAAGCGCTAGCTGAACCATCAAAATTGACATCACCAGCACTGCAATCACCAAACTTCTTAATCTCTTTACCATTGTTCTTATCAAAATTACCTCCTTTTTGGGTACGAAAAAAGGAGCAGCACCACAGGCACTACTCCTCTTCGTTACACTTATTTTACGATATCATATTATCACTTGATTCTTCCCCGGTCAATCAAATCTATGATTTCCCCAAAGACGCTCACAACTTATTTTTTTCAATCCTGATGCCTGACTGGCCATCTATAAATATACATAACTTTGACAGTTTCGACCACAACTATGCACAATAGTGATAAGAAACCTTAACAAAATTATCACATAAGACGTGTATACTCATAATTGTCAAAAGAGCATACGCCAATAACAGTTTCTTTTTGAACGTTCTTTCTTAATAATAACATCGCGCCAAAGGGCTTCGGGTGACCGAGGCCTTTTGGTTTTTTTGTAAAGCCTTTGATGGGCTCTATTTCTCAAATGGGAACTTGTAATCCAAGTTGTATTTATCTCTAACTTCGATGAACTCCTTCTGAACAGCCTCTCGATAGGAACACCCTTGTCCTTACGGAATACTGAGGTCATGTAAGCTTTCTCGCCAGCAGTGTAGATTCTGTCGTGACCAGGCGCCTTCTCTGATGCTCTTAGCTCTCTCAAGATGTCCCCACAGGTCTTGCGGAATTCCTTTTCACCAACAAAGAAATCAGGATTGATAACCATGAAGAAGTGACCAAGTCCATAAGGCCTGCGGTTTCCATCTGCATCAAAACCAGATAGTGCCTTTAGGAAGTGTCCTCCTTGAAGCGCAGCTGAGAGAACCTCAACAACAGTCGCATAGCTATATCCCTTGTATCCAGCAAGTTCTTCACCAATTCCACCAAGAGGCGCAAGCGCAGCTCTTCCACTAGTCAAAGCTTCTAGAATATCCTCACTATCTATCATAGCCTCACCGTTTCTTCCGATAACCATACCAGCTGGCGTATCCATGCCACAGCGCGCAAAATACTCAATCTTACCTCTCTGAGTGATTGAAGTTGCACAGTCAATACAGAATGGGAATCCCTCGTCTGTAGGTAGGGAGAATGTCAAAGGATTTGTTCCAAGCATATTCTCTACACCAAATGTAGGCGCAATCGAAGGTCTAGCATTTGTTCCCGATATACCAATCATTCCCTCATCAGCAGCCATGCCTGTCCAATATCCTGAAATTCCATAGTGTGTGGAGTTTCTGATAGCCGCCATACCCATGCCGTAGGTCTTAGCCTTTTTCGATTATAGACTTCATCGCCTTGTAAGAAGCAACCATGCCCATACCATCGTGAGCATCGACAACCAAAGTCGTTGGAGTGTCTTTGATCACCTCATACTCAGTTACAGGTTTCTGAATACCCGCATTGATTCTGTCTATGTAAATAGGCTTAAATCTATTGCATCCGTGGCTTTCTATTCCTCGCCTATCACTCTCAAGAAGTACATCTGCGCATATCCTAGCATCCTCCTCTGGCACACCAACTGCCTTGAACGCATCAATCATAAAATTCTCTACTAAATCCCAAGCTACATAGGGCCTTGTTTCCGGGTCCTTTTCAATGTTTAACGATGTTACCTGTGGCATAACAACCTCCTACTGCCTAACTCATTAATTGATAAATATATTATATCACCTCCGCCCATCAAAAATATACACATTTGACATCAAAGCGAAATAGTGCTAACTTTTTTATACAATCAAAGAATGGAGATTACTATGGAAACACAGTTTTCACGTACAGAAAGAATATTGGGCAGGGAATTTATCGAAAGACTTTCTTCCTGCAGAGTTGCAATCTTCGGTGTTGGAGGTGTCGGAGGCTATGTCATGGAATCACTTGTTCGCTCAGGCATAGGCTGTATAGATATCGTGGATAATGACACTGTAGCGCTCAGCAATCTGAACCGCCAGATCATCGCAACTCACAGCAGTATCGGCGAAAACAAAGTCGATGTTGCTGAAGCGAGAGCAAAGGATATAAATCCAGAAATAATAGTAAATAAGCATAATGTCTTCTATCTTCCAGATTCAGACTATGAATTTGATTTTGCAGGCTTTGACTATATAGTCGATGCGATAGATACTGTTTCAGCAAAGCTTGCTTTGATAGAGAAGGCGCATGAGCACGGAGTTCCAATTATTTCGGCCATGGGCTGCGGAAATCGTTTTGATCCAACAAAGCTTGTAGTAACAGATATCTATAAAACTGAAATGGATCCACTTGCAAAGGTGATGCGCAAGGAGCTAAAAAAACGTGGAATCAAAAAAAGCTCAAGGTTGTTTATTCGACGGAGGAGCCTATAAAACCTATGGACTTTGATGAAGATGGCCAAAAAATAATGGCTAGTTCACAGGTCGCAGCAGCAGGTCAGACTAGAGCTAAGTCAGTTCCTGGCTCAACAGCTTTTTGTACCTTCAGCTGCTGGGCTGATAATAGCGTCTCAAGTTGCCTTTGACCTAACAAAAGACCTTAGATAGACTCAAATACCACAAAACCCCTTATCATTCCGATAAGGGGTTTCTTACTATTTCTATAGCTTTTATGTCGCCTTCGATTACGCGCATATCGTATGGCTCATACTTAACATTTTTGTATGCCCTCAATATCAAGGTTGTAATCCATGACTCTATCGTCCCAATCCGAGTGGATATCACCGTTCTGCTTGATGATCAAATCGTAGAGTATAGCGTATGTCTTGCCATCCTCCTCGTCCTTCTCAAGGATTGTGCTATATGGAAGCGTCTTATGGTATGTGAGCTCAAGGCCCTTGTACTCATAGTGGAATCCGCAGCGCATTCTGCATCCGTCTAGCCCCTTGTAATCTGCAAACTTCTCAAGGTCAGCGATGATTGGATCGCTCTCCGTATCGTAGAGATTGTCTAGCGTTGTCTCAGTATAGTCATAACGGAACTGGACAGGTATGCCGTACTTTAGCCAGCGCTCTACATAGTCCTCGAGCTTGTCAGCTGGATAATCATCGTAGAGTACGCAGTTTACCCTTGTTGGTACTGCAAGCTTAGAAAGAAGCTCGTCGCTCGACTCAGTAACATAGTGTCTCAAATGTCTTGAAACATTAATACAAGTAATCTTATCCTTGTTATGTTCAGTGAAGGCAATTATGTCCTCTTCAGTCTGACCCTCGAAAACCGGCAGGGTGCTGTTTATGAATACTCTATGTGTATTAGGAACCGCATCGAGCAATGTCTGAAGTGCCTCTCTGTCAGCGAAAGGCTCCCCTCCTGTAAACACGATGTCGCATTCCGGGGTAATTTCGTTCATCAACTTGAGTGATTCTACTATTTTATTTACATCAAAGCCTGTAGTATCTGCATATTCTCCTTTGTTAATACAAAATGGGCAATGATTTCCACAGTCGTAAGGCGTGAATACAGTTATCGTTGCTCCGCCCTTTTCTTGTCTTATATGGGTATATCATCTTTCGTCTTTCGTAAAAATTTACTAAACTTTCCTCTTCATAATATCTGTAAAATCATCTTATCATAAGATAATATCTTTGTCATTATACACCAAAAAAAGGTTAAAAACAAACATTAGTATTATAACCTCTGTGAACCAAAAATTGTCAAATTGATATTTTTTTATGAGTTGCCTTCGGTTCGTCAAAACGAACTCGCCTAAATACGCATTTTACTTTTTTTGTTTTCACTAATATAAAATGGAATTGTATTTTGTTTTTAAAGATTCGGAGGAAATATGGAATCATTACATAAGAAATTGCCTGGCATATTAATCTGCCTAGCCATAGCAATTCCGTCATACCTGCTCGGCAAATTCGTGCCCGTAGTCGGAGGCGCCATCTTTTCTATTTTGATTGGCATGGTCATAGCAACATTTTGGAAAGAGAAAGGTAAGGCTACACAAGGCATTAAGTTCACATCAAAGTTTGTACTACAGCTAGCCGTCGTTTTGCTCGGCTTCGGCCTCAATCTAAATGTCATAATGCAAACAGGAAAGCAGTCGCTGCCTATAATAATCTGCACGATTGCTACATCGCTAGTGACTGCCTTTGTTCTTCACAAGGCCCTATCTATTCACAAAAACACATCAGTTCTAATAGGCGTTGGTTCATCGATATGCGGAGGCTCTGCTATCGCAGCCACTGCACCTGTGATAGATGCAAACGATGAAGAGGTCGCGCAGTCCATATCCGTAATATTCTTCTTTAATGTGCTAGCGGCTATAATATTTCCAATCCTCGGTAAAGCACTCGGTTTTGATACCTTGTCAGGCGACGCCTTTGGAATCTTTGCAGGAACAGCAGTAAACGACACATCTTCAGTAACGGCAGCTGCTGCAACCTGGGACAGCATGTGGAATCTAGGGCACGCAGACTCTAGATAAGGCTGTAACCGTTAAACTGACTAGAACCCTAGCAATCATCCCTATCACTTTGATTCTAGCAATCTATAGAGCAAAGAAGGAACAGACAAGTGAGGGCATCTCCGAAAAGCAGTCAAACTTTAGCATAAAGCGTGCCTTTCCTATGTTCATACTTTTACTTTCGTGCTCGCATCAATCGTGACCACGATCGCCGTAAATTTAGGCGTAAGTACAGATTTCTTCGCGCCACTAAAAAAACCCTAAGCAAGTTCTTCATTGTAATGGCGATGGCGGCTATAGGGCTTAATAGCAACATCGTAAAGCTAGTAAAGACTGGTGGAAAAACCTTTGATCCTCGGAGCCTGCTGCTGGGTAGCAATCACATTTGTTAGCATAGTTATGCAGCATTTCATGGGTTTGATATAAAGAGATAAATGACATACAAAAATCCACGGAATAAAACCGTGGATTTTTTTAAATTTATTTTGTGAGCCTAAAAAAATCTCTTTATCAAATCAAGACAAAGCTCAAGTGCCTTTACAAAAGAGTCCTTTCCCCAGCCGCGCACATCGTAGTTATCCAGATTCGCAAGTGAGTCAGCCGTAAATATTATCTGACCATAATCTGCATCTCTGAACTTTGCACATGCGGCAAGAGCGGAACATTCCATATCCACCACAGTGCATCCCTCAGCTTTTCTCGCTTTGATCTTTGCAGGCGTCTCTCGATAAAAAGCATCAGTACTCCAAGTGATACACTCGCGATAGTTTATGTTACGTCTTTCCATACCCTCTTTAATGAGGTTTCTCATTTTATCATCAAGCTCTATAAATCGCGATGGAGGAGCATAGTGAAATGACGTTCCTTCATCCCTTAACGCCTTTGATGGAACCAGGAAAACGTTTTCGTCTATATCCTCAAGAGCTCCACAGCAACCCGAAGCCAATATGGTTTGAGAGCCGTAGCCTATAAGCCAGTCCATGACCATAGTCGCTGCAGGTGCACCTACCGGAGCTTGGCAGAAAGCAATTTTCTCATCCCTAATCTCCGTGACATAGACAGGATATTTTTTTGTCAGCGAATCGTACTTTGCAACGCACTTTGCGCCTATTTCATTAGCATATCTATCTATACACTCGTCAAGAAATACGTACACAAGTTTTTTCGGAAGCTCGATGTCAAGTTTCTCATGCCTAGGCATTATCACCGCATTTTGATTATCATCGAATTCTACAAGAGCCACTTCCATCAAAGTGTTTTTGCCTGGCCTCTTTACCTCTTTAGGCATATAAAACTCCAATCTTTAGACTTTATACATAGTCGAAATCGTCAGGTCCCTTGAACCATGTTTTTCTTCCTGCATGGAATATGAAAGATAAAACTGCGATTATCAAATATCCTACTGCAAAAGGTGAAAGCGGATAGAATCCGAGCGAAGCGCTGTGGATGAATCCAAAAACAGGAGAGAATATATCCCATTAATGCTGTTATTCCAACCTTATCTAATCTCTTATCTATGACGAATGTCACCATGGTTCCAAGCAAGATACCAATTATTATGGCACCTGATTTTGTTGCAGGAACACCGTTCCACATTACACCAGCATCCTTTATCATCTGTGTAACATCAGCTGCGTACTCGTTTAGTCCTGAATTCTGAACTGCAGTCTGCAAGTTCGCAAGATTCAAAGCTCCTGTGACCTGAGTGTAAAGATAATCAGCTACTGGAGGAACCATTGCAACTGCAATCGCCGCATAGTGCTTTCTATCGTTATCCTTAAATGCCTGAGCTACCATTACAACCGCACACCATAGGAAGGTGATTGCACAAACTGCTGGTGGCACAACGCTGTTGAGGAAGGTGAATAGTCCAAATATACCGGAAAGACCGAGTACAATTCCTGAAATTAGTGAGTAGCCAACACCAGCCTCAGACTTCTTAAGTCCTGCATGACCAAGCCATACAGTGTTAGGAATAACACCACCACAAAGTGCGGAAAGCATTGTACAAATTCCGTCTGCAAACTGAGCTTCGCGAACATTGTAATTGTCTCCTGCGGCATTCGATGCCTCTACATTATCAAGTGTTTCAATAAAGTTGTAGATTTCAACTGGTATGATAATTGTTAGGTAAGGAGCTACGATAGCAAATCCATCGATAAGGTGCTCGATACTATTTACAGGATTTGGTATGTAGAATCCGATACCGCTAAAGTCAGGCTGTATACGGCCAAGACATAGCGCATAAACTATTCCGCCCACGATAGCGATAACTAGTGGTGGAATCTGCTTTGGGAACATATAGCCACCAAATAGACCAAGGATTGCTACAAATAGAACTGGAAGTCCAATCATTGGATCTCCGAGGATATCGAACACACCCTGAGTTGCCATCCAGATAAATCCGATACCAGCAACCGTTCCAAGTAGGGCAGCTCTTGGAATTCTCTTCTTTAGCCAAGGTCCAATAATACCTCCGCAGAATTCAACAAATCCTCCGATGAAGCAAGCTGCAACACCAGCTGACCAAGCAAGCTCTGGCTTTCCCAGTCCAAAGTGAAGCGGCATGATTACACCGTATAGGAATACGAACATTGCAGGTGTTGATACACCTGAAGGAAGAGCTGTTACATCGGCTCTGCCCTCCTTTTTTGATAGCCTACGTCCCATGAAAGCGTAGTAGATGCATCCGAGCATAAGACCTACGGACATTCCTGGAATTACTGCGCCGAAGACAATCTTGTCAGGCCATTTAAGAACGCCCGAAAGCGTTGCAATTACAATAAGATAGTTAACGATATTATTTGTTACGAGATAGGTAATTCCACCGATATCTCCTCTTTTAAAACCAAGGCACTAATGTTTTTCTTGTCGTTCATTTTACTCTCCATTATGACATTGTGTTAATCGCACTTTGCGATGCTGATTGTTTGTGAAGCTATTGCTTTCCGTTTTGATTATTCCGCCTCAAGCTCGATGAATTCGAACTTTGTTACGTCGAAAAGCCCCATATCTGTGAGCTTTATCTCTGGAATTACTGCAAGCGACATGAAGGTCAAAGTCATGACTGGCTCAACGCTTTCATTGACTCCAAGCTCCTCGTGAGCGAGCTTATGTATTGCCGAAAGCTTTTCATCGACCCATTCACCGCTTTGATCGCTCATAAGTCCTGCAATCGGCATCGGCATGCTCTCTATGACTTTACCGTCCTTGACGAGAACGATTCCGCCTTCCTGCTCTGCCAGCGCATTAATTGCAAATTCCATATCTTCATCACTTGCTCCAACAGCGATTATATTGTGTGAATCGTGAGCGATTGTTACTGCAATTGCTCCGTGCTTGATTCCGTATCCTGCGAGGAAGCCGTTTGCCACGTTTCCGAGAGCGTGATGTCTTTCTGCAACGCTGACCTTTACAATATCAACCTCTGGATTTCTGATAAAATCGCCGTCTTCGTCAACATCAACAGTAGCTACAGCCTTCTTTGTTACTACGCCACCAGGAAGAATCTCAATCACGTTAACCTTGTTGCTCTTGAGCTTCATCTTGAGCTTATCCTTTGAGAAATCAGCTAGATGTACGCTGCCCTTTACAGAGTCTATGGAGTGCTTCTTCATCTCTGGCAAATACTCTCCATTATCCGCGCAAAGCTCACCCTCTACCCAAACCTTGCCAACATTGAAATCCTTTAGATTGTCAAACAAAAACAATATCGGCTCTGTAGCCTGGAGCTATAGCTCCTCTATCTTTGATTCCAAAGCATTCACAAGCGTTTATTGTCGCCATTCTGAGAACTTCGATTGGATCTAGTCCTTCAGCTACGCACATGCGCAAGTGGTTGTCGAGGTGGCCTTCTTTGAGGATAGTCTTAGGCTGCCTGTCATCCGAACAAAGGATGCAGCGCCTTGCATTATATGATGTAACCCCTTTTTATCAGTCTCTGAAGATCCTTGCACGCAGAGCCCTCCCTGAGCATTACGTACATTCCGCAAGCGATCTTGTTTTTGCATATCCTCTATTGAAGCACATTCGTGATCGGCAACAATTCTTGTTGATGAATAAGCATTTAGCGCTTTTTCCTGAAACGCCTGGAGCGTGACCGTCAACTGGCTTTCCAGTCTCCTTTGATAGCATCAGCTTATCTAGGTCGCCATCAAGAGCTCCGATTACGCCAGGGAAATCCATGAACTCACCGATACCAAGAATTGCCTCGTTATCTATGAACTCCTTCATCTTTTTCTGCGTCGATAACCGCTCCCGAATGCTCAAAAAACAGTCGCTGGCACGCAAGATGGAAGCATGTACTTAACATCAAGCTTTTGTATTTCTTGCTGCATCAATCATATAGCTTAGACCTGTAAGCCCGCATACGTTTACGATTTCGTGAGGATCTGCAATTATCGTAGTTCCTCCATGTGGCACGAGAAGCTTTCCGAGCTCCTCTGGTGAAAGATAGGATGATTCGATGTGAATGTGGCTATCGATAAAAGCCAGGGGCAGCATATGCACCATTAGCATCCACAACAGCCTTTGCTTCGTAATCACCGATTCCCGCAATCATGCCATCTGTTAGCGCAATGCTTCCTTCAGTAATTTCTCCTGAAAAAAACATTTACTATCTTACAATTTTTGATCAAGGTATCCGCTGGAATTCTTCCAGCTGCGACATCTATCAAATTCTTTAGACTTTCTTTTTGTCATTTTATATGCCTTTCGTTTTGCACTTTAATTTTTCTTACTTAACCACTTCGATAATTGGATCAAATGTTGTCAAATTAACGTAATCCACAGGACCTGCATCTGTTATCGCATAGTCTGGAATTGCAGTGATTGGAAGGAAGAACATGTACATCATTGGGTCTGGCAAATCAGAACCTAGGTCTCTAGCCGCCTTGTCAATTAGCTTTTCACGAGCCGCAACCTCTTCAGGCTCAAGGTCTGTAACGATTCCACCAACTGGAAGCGGTAGGAATTCCATGATTTCTCCGTCGCAAACAACGACCTGTCCGCCACCCTGCTCAATCAAATAGTTTGCAGCAATTGACATATCCTCTGCACTTGCACCCATAACCACTAGGTTATTGTCATCTGGAGCTGCAGATGATGCCATAGCACCCTTCTTAAGCTTCCATCCTGAAGCAAATGCAAGTGACTTGTTTCCATTTCTGCCAAAGCGCTCAAGAACTGATACCATTACCACATCCTGAACTGCATCTGTCTGAACAATTCCGTCCTTAACTTCAAGAACTACATCTCTTCTCTTTCTTACGAAAGGACCCTTAACATCCATAGAAAGCACCTTTACCTTGCCTTCTTCGATAGGAGCCTTGAATTCAAAAATCAGCCTTTGTTGTCAAATCACACTTTAGCTTGCCCTTTAGAACTGAACTTCTCTCTGGGGCCTCTAGCTCGTAGCTTAGCTTGTGGTTCTTAGCAACCATTTTTCCGTTTGTCATTACTTCATCTACATCAAAGTCATCTAGTGATCCAACAAAGAGAATATCTGCGATTCTTCCTGGGCAAATTGAGCCAACAAGGTGGTCGATATGATAAGCTTCAGCGCTGTTTATTGTCGCCATCTGAATAGCTGTCATCGCATCAACCCCAGCCTTCATAGCAAGTCTAACGACATTGTCTAGGTGACCTTTGTTCAAAATGTCAGTTGCTGTAACATCATCTGTACAGAAGCTTACTCTTCTAGCAAAGTAAGGATTAACCTCTGTAACTGCCTTGATATTTTCCTCAAGGAAGTGAGTAACTGAAGACTCTCTAATCAGCATATGCATGCCCTTACGCATCTTCTCTACAACCTCTTCGTGATCGTAGCTTTCGTGGTCAAGTCTAATTCCTCCACAAAGATATCCATTTAGGTCGTTTCCACGAGCCATAGGTGCACATCCGAATACTGGAAGCCTATTGTTATACGCTGTAGCAATCGCACCTAGAGTGTTCTCATCCTCTTCCTGAACAAATTCACGAACGGTCTCCCAAACGCCGTAGCACTCATCCCACTTCTGCACTTCTTCATGAGTTTCCTTAGTAAAGTTATATGCAACAGTTGATTCAGGAATAGTGTATGGAGTCTTAAAAGGAGCGCCCCAGAAAACCTTAAGCGGGCTCTGCTTCACTTCCTCAAAAATCTCACGAAGTCCCTCAAGTCCTGAAACAGATATATATTCATCAAGACCTGAAACCATGCTTGTTGTACCCCTTGGAACTACAGCCTTAGCATAGCTTGTGATACTTAGCTTACTACACTCGCTGTGGATGTGCCCGTCAATCATTCCAGGAACGAGATAGCGTCCCTTAGCATCGATAATTTCTGTATCCTCGCCAATGTAGTCGCTAACATCTCCTACAGCAGCAATCATTTCATTATATATAGCAACATCAGCAGGATAAACCTCTGCAGACATTACATTTACTAGCATTCCGCCCTTGATAACCTTATGTGCAGGTACAAGTCCTCTGCCAGCCTTAACTCTCTCCTTAAGTCTTTCAATTGTCATTTCCATAAATCAACTTCCTTTCATCTTCTTCGATAAGTTAACAATACTATACTGCTAAAAAAATACCGTCAACATACAAAGACGTAATTTTACCTAATAACTTAGTCGCATATACATCAAAAGTGGTTATTTCCATAACATTATATGCGAATGCAACAAAAATCGTTCGTGTTTTATTTTTTTATCATAATCTTTCAAAAAAATGCATAAAAAAATATCTTATATCTATACGGTCACCCCTTGCCACTCTGAATTCATGACACAAAAAGAGCCACATATTTTGTGGCCCTTTGTGGATTGTTAAAAAAACTAGTCTCACCAATATTATTTTGCACTTATCTTTAAGTTTATGAGTTTATTCAAATGTCAGTTGCTTTTTCATATTCCTCACTATCTACACAAAAGAAGTCATCAAGATTTTATACTTGATTGCCCTATAAAGTACATTATTTTTGCCATTGCGTTTGTCACAAACGGGAACTTAATAATAAGTTCCTTATCATTCTCAATCATGCTGAGAAGTCTGCTCGCAGCTCCTGATGGATGATTTGTGCCAGCTTCCCAGGCTTCAACTGTCTTATAAGACACCCCCATATAGCTTGCAAATATCTTCTGAGACATTCCAGTTGAATTTCTGATTTTCTTTACTTCATCAGCTTCAAAGATTTTAACCGGCTCTACCGTAACCTTATGCCTCTTAAGTATTGGCTTCTCGCTCTGGGCATCAGCCAATGCTTCATTTAATCCTGCCATTATGCTTTCATATACACTGTTGTTGCTCATATCATTCACCTCCAAGACTCTTCTTAAGTGCTTCAATCACTTTCTTGATGTTGTTACGCTCTTCTTTGGAAAGATTAGCTTTTTCTTTCTTGCCGAATACTGTGATTAGATAAACTGTCTCAGCGAAAACGAAATCAACATAACATACTCTGGCTCCGCCGCTCTTACCTTTGTTTTCTAATGCCACTCTAGCCTTACGAAGTCCACCAGTCCCCTGCATAACCGGGTATTTATCTGGGTGCTTCATTATATCAAGTTCTAATAATCTCAGGTCTTCATCATCGAAGCCTAATCTATCCCAATTACGGGAGAACTCTGCTGTCTGAATAAATGCCCTTGTCATACTTCCTTCTGTTACCTTTAATATACTCCCTATTCAATAGGGTGTCAATATAAATCTTTCTATGTGACATAAAGAGTACATTATCAAATTACCTCAGCTATAACACGTATGTATGCAGAATATCAAAAATTATTTAAATACTTTCAACAAAAAACCTACTGCAACCTTTCAGCTGTAGTAGGCTTTATCTATAACGATATTTATATTTACTGTTAGATGTCTACTCGACATCCATGCCTGTACATGTGTAACCGGTTTCCTCGATAGCCTTGGCCAAATTACCTTCGTTCGGACTGTCATCCGTTACAAAGGTCGCCGTCCCTTTACGCTTTGATACCTTCACCTTCTTTGCATCTGGAACTACCTTTCTAATAGTTTCACATATATGTGCCTCACACATGCTACATGACATTCCTTCTACTTTCAAAGTTACTTTCATTTGCACTTCCTCCCACGAATTTCTTGCTATTCGAATATACTAAAAATCGTTAGCTTCCTAATGGTATCTTCACTAAATCCTGCACTTTGCTACATAATAAACATCTTCTGGAAGCGCTAGGTCAACTGTAGGTGCATCAAAGCTCCACTTAGGTGCCTCTGCCCTTAGCGAACCAATTACTGCAACGAAGTTAAACATTGCAATACCGTAGTTCAGATGTCTATCATTTTCGCATGTCATCTCATCAGGCACTCCAACTAGGTAAATTTCACTGTCTCCAACTATTACTCTATATGGCTGTCTGTTGAAGAATGACTGCGCATGGCTTATTGCAAGAAGTGAATCCTCTAGCTCTGTGTATAGCTCATCTGTATTGAAAGCCTTGCCGTATTGTTTATCAAATAGCATGCATCCTAGATGAATCTTTGGAGCAGCTCTTAGCTCAGTCTTAGTCATCGTAACATTGGATGGACTGACGATATCAAGCCTAGTCTCCTTGTTATCCTTGTCGCGATATCCTATTCCGATAACGCATGCAACCTCTAGTTTGGAATCGATGTCTGCTGCAGCCTTAATTCTATCTGAATCATTTACTGTAAGCCAACATGCAGCAATTCCGAGATCTGTAAGCTTAAGCGTCATTGCCTGGGCAAGATATGCAATGTTCTCTAAATAGTGTTCCTTTACCTCTGACATCAGTATGATATATTGAGGTGCCTCTATTGAATATCCGTTATAGCCTACGCTATCTCCAAACTTCTTACCTGCCTCTGCACCAGTAAACTTAATATCTGTTTCAATACCTGGAACAAGCCTCTCTAGGTTATCGTATACGCGATTAACCTCTACCAGTTCCTCAATTTCAACTTCCTTGCTTAAAAACTTTCTGCACGACTGTCTCTCCATAATCGTGTCTCTAAAAAATCTCATGTACTCCATTATAGGCTCCTTCCCATTAGATCAATTACCATCGTTTAGTTACGATGTTCAAGTACCAGCCAATTCAATATTTACATCGCTAGCATATGCCGTATTTATATTATACCATACTATAAATGTATATATTATATTTACACACTTTTTGCACAATTAAGCATATTCCTTGCTCTTTGCAAATAAAAGTGATTTACTCTTACGCTTTTGATGATATAATGTTGAAAGATATACCATCAGAAATTACCCATAAGGAGATTTTTCAAATATGATTACAACTAGACTTATTTTTTTTGGCTGTACTTTTAGCACTTGTGCTATTCTTCATCTATATGAAGTTTAACGCTCCACGAGGACCTCATTACAGGCTTAAGTTAATACAGTTTAACATAGACCCTAATGTTATTAACGAGACAGGTGAACTCGGTAAGCGCATATTTACATCAAATACAATAAAGAAGGTTATGCTTCCGTGGGATCAAAATATCTGGGCACAGGTTGATTTACATGAAAACGGTATCGTCATAATAAGAAAAAAATCAGGAAATTCCTATGCTATTCTCAGAGATATATGATATAGAGCCTCTACTAGTTCACTCGCTATTTATTATTGGAAAAACACTTCGGATATAAGATAAATGCGATGGACGGCAGAACTATTATACTAAAAAGCACAAATTTAGGTGAACTGGATGTACTCATTGACAAGCTGTGCGCGCTATTCCCACCAGAAGATGGCAGAGCTATAATAAATGATATTGGCTAACATAATTATACTAGCTTAATATCAAATATATCCTCTATCCTTATCCAAGTGCCTTTACTCAGCCTGAGTTTTTTCTCATGCTCGTCAATCTTATCGACAGCACCTTTATAACTTATGTATTTACCGCCCTGTTTTAGCTTGTCTTGGACGAAATAGTTAAGCTTAACCTCTGGGAGCTCATCTTCATCCAAAGGCCTATCTAGGGCGTTTTTTTAGTTCAGCGAGAACTTCGTTTATCTCGGCAATCTTATCCTCTGCAAGCTCAATTTTGGAATCAGTAAATCTAGCTGTCTCCTCAACAGCCTCTCCGTAACCTGTAAGAGCTGCAAATGGTGCGAACTGAGCCGCTCTATCATGCGTTGACATATGAGCATGCCTAGTTGACTTCTTGTATGGCAGATCTATTATATCGTCGTATTTACCCATGAATTCCTTATCCTCTTAAATCCAAACTACTCTAAGCCTTGTGCCCACCGATTTGGGCGTTACGTTCCTTTGCCGTTGCGCCCTCCTGAAGATTGGTACCCTTTAGAATTGCGTTTTTGCCGAAGCGTTTCTTTATCTTGAGCATGGCCTCTTGAACCTGCTTCTCCTTCTCTAGCGCATCTTCGTCGTTATCATTAGCTGCACTGCCTGAAATAGACTCAGCCACCATTGAATTCCTTGGTTTTTCCTCTCCTCGTTCCGAATATGAAGAATTGTCTTTGCTGGACGCAGGCTCTCTCTCTTGAGGCGTGCCTCCCCCTGCCAGCATATCAAACATACTTATCTGCTCAGGCTCTGCACTAGCAACTTCGCTCTCTCGTTTGTACTCAGACTCTAATACAAGATTATTGGCTGTTATGCTTATTCTCCTAGTCAAAAGCGACTCATCAACAACTCTATCAAAAACTTCTAAAACACAGTCTGTTGTGAGCTTAGTAGATGCTGTGCTGAATGGCAAATTACCTGTTCCGTTTGCATGCTTAGGAATCTCTCTACCATATCCATCTACTGTTATCTCACCCTTATAAGCCTTGCGTCTCTCAGGGTCAGATAAGTTCTCTATGTCATAGCCTACCGTTAATACTATTTGGTTAGTGAGAAGCCCCTTATCTACCAAATCAAGCGCTAGAAGCTCCATCATTTCTCTAACTACGATTCTAGTCTTATCATAGGTGTATGCATTCTGTAAAACCTGTCCTGAAACGAGACTCTTACGCTGAGGTCTATAGGACTTAACCTCGGCGAGAGTACACGGCTCATAGCCCCAGGCATGGTCAATCAAAAGTTCAGCGTTAACACCGAACATCTTATAAAGCAAATCCTCATTATAGTAGTCAGAGCTCGTACCTAGTGAGCATCTTGCAATATCTCCCATGGTAAATATGCTCTTCTTAGCGAGCTTCTTGGCATAGCCTCTGCCCACTCTCCAAAAATCCGTAATAGGCCTATGATCCCAAAGGAGTCTCCTATACGAGTATTCGTCTAGTTCAGCAATTCTAACGCCATCAGCATCTGCCTCTGTATGCTTAGCCCCTATGTCCATCGCTATTTTGCACAGATAGAGATTAGGGCCTATGCCTGCAGTTGCTGTAATTCCAGTCTCCTTAAAAACCTCCCTAACCAGGAGCCTTGCAAAATCATGTGCATTTAACCCATAGGTCTTAAGATATCCACTCGCATCAATGAAAACTTCATCTACTGAATAAGCATAGATATCCTCAGGTGCAATATATCTAAGATACACATCATAAATCTGCGTACTCTTGCTCATGTATAGAGCCATTCTAGGTTTAGCCGCTATATAATCAATAGCAAGGTTAGGGTTCTCATTTAGCTCAGAAGCGAATACCGACTTGCCGTCAAGGATATTCTTAGGCGCCCTCGTCTGCCTCCTCGCATTAGCCTCCTTGACCTTCTGTTCAACCTCAAAAAGTCTAGCTCTGCCTGGAATCCCGTAAGCCTTAAGCGAGGGAGACACTGCAAGACAAATAGTCTTCTGCGTGCGCGATGCATCAGCTACTACCAGGTTGGTGTTAAGAGGATCCAGTCCTCTCTCCATGCATTCTACGGAGGCATAGAATGACTTTAGGTCTATAGAAATATATGTCTTGCTCATCCTCATCCTCCTTAGGTGTTTGCCGCAAACTCAGTTATATCAACAATTATGAACATCGCCTATCTGCGATATCTATAACGAACAAATGTTCTACATATATGATACCAAATCCCTTGCGATTTGACAATCAAAATATATTTTTCCCCAAACAAAAAACAGGAAGCAGGCTAGCCTGCTCCCATAAATCCACATTTAGGTTCGATTTCCTTTTGGTATCTATTTTTGAACTCTCCGTTTAGGCGCTTTTATCTTTGATCTTAAGATTAAGTATTTAGCTATCCAGATTACAGCGAAGATAAATACGAAAACGATAAAGTAGCTTATTGCCCCTTTAACTGAGTGCTCCATCCAGTCTGTTAAATACGCAATTGGTAGTAGCGCAAGACCTCCGACTAGAAAGTATACCGCGCTTTGCTTTGCAATGCTCCATGAATCTATTTCCCAGATTACTGAGCCTGCAGCAAAGGCTGAGCCGATAACCCCACAAAGAATAGTTTGGAAAATAACTGCATTCAGCTCATTTCCCATCTTCTCTGTCAAACTAGGTACAACCGCATGAAAACTTCCATCTGCATACATGAAGGAAAATACAATTGAAAGTATGCAGCCAATCATTACACCTATTGGAAATCCAGCTAATCCGCGAACAAATGCTTCTTTTTTTAATATTAATATCCATCTTTACCACCTCAAATTCCTAAAAATCTGCTTAATTTTGCTAACAAAGCGCCTTGATACATAGGTTACTGTACCGTTTGAAAGCTTGACGCAAATCGTTCCGACAATGCTGAGATTAAACTCTTTGACCTTCTTCAGATTCACAATATCTGAGTTTGATATACGCGCAAAGTGTTTCCCTAGCATTTCTTCTAGTTCGTAGAGCCTTAACCTCAAAGCATATCTTCCATCTTCGCATTCAGCTATTACCCTGCCAGACTCCGCATAGATGCGATAGATTTCGCTAGGCTCAAGAATTTTTGCATTGCCATCCCTAAAGCCCGTTATTAGCTTTTGGCCCTGTGCTCGAAGCCTGCCTTACGATTGCATCTAGCTCTTCCGTCATCTCATCTGTTATGATGATGAGCTTCGGCTCCTTGCAGTCCTTGTCAATTTTGATTTCTATTTGCATTTTTTTCAACCTCCCCTTAGGTTGATTTGATTTTTACGAAAAACGAAATGCTTTTTTTCAAGCGATTATCTATAGGTGGTCAATATATCAATATAGGTGGTATAAAAACGAGTAATCAGAAGTCAAATAAGCTCTAATCAAAATGGTCCTGTTAAAAACACCCATATTTCACATAAAAAAACTCGCTCAATTCGTTCTCCTACTATGAGCGAGTCCTATTCACCTAATCCTGCAAGAAAAACCTTAATATGAATTTTAATCCACTTTCCTCTTTGCTCCTTCATCTGAATTCTTGCAAAGAGAAGTTTACCTGCATCCATCAGTCTAGAAAAATATGAGATTGTCCATCTGTGGAACATATCCAATTTTGATGCCATCAGTCGTCTTTATAACAATGGCCTTGCTGTCATATTCATTTTCAGGGTTCACGGTAAAAGCTGAGCTTGTCATTTATAGCTAGCTTTGGCTCTATTTCCTCTATTCCTTCCACATGCATCGTTCCCGCAACATGAGTATCAAAGAGATAGATTTCCCTTTCAAATGGCTTTGGTACATCAATATCCTTATTGTTATGCATAAGGCTCATCAAACCTGATGCATCCACCTTAACAAGATTGCTCATTTTCTACTCCAACATTTCAGCTATTTTTTTGCTTTATATAATTCTATTTCTTCTTCATATAGTTTTTGGAGGCGTTTAAACTCCTGTTTCATTTCCTCAATTTTTGGCGCTATCTTTTACAATATCTCTCCTGTTATATGGAAAGCATTCTTTGGTAATGCAAATTTCCTCTTTAATATGTTCTATCAAAGCTTGCAGGCGCTCTCGCTCCTTCGCCAAATATGCTAGCGCATTATCTGATTCATCTGGAAGCTCACCATCATCCAACATTTCAGCGATGATTCTAATAGCATTTAGATCTGCGTTTTTATATGCCTCAACAGCATTCGCAAACAGGTCAATTTCTGCCCTAGATAAGTCAGGATTTAGATCAGGATGAAGAGCTTTTTACAATCTTTCTGTATAAAGATTTTTATCTCCTTTTTATCCTCACCAGATAGAACTTTACCCTTGCTTCTATCTAAAGCCTCGTTCATAGCCTCTATTTGTATTTCAAGAAGGTCCTGGTACTCGGCGAACTCCTCATCTAGTTGCTCTTCTATTTCTGAGACATCAGGCTTCTCCTGCCGGTTAAGCTTTGCTTGTATAAGCTCTATTTTTTTCTCTTAAGTCTAAGCATCTTACACTGAGTTTCAAATAGCTTATATTCGAGTGCCCCAAGCGCTAGCATATATTGCATTTCTATATTTGGACATATGACAAAGCGAAGCTCATCATATTCAAAGTATAACTTTGATAAATCGGCACGAAGCTCCTCGACCTCTGATTTCAATTCTCCGTACATAGGAAACAATATTATGTTGCTAGATTGTGATTCGATTTCCATACTATACTCCTCTATATCAAAAATGACTTTGACCTATTTATCTCCATCCTCCCGGTAATTTTATAAGTCCAAAGCTCAAAGCCTCTACAAACCAGTCAAAAACAGGATATAAACTTCTATCTGAATAGAACCAAATTACATAAAACCATACAAGATGTAATATACCTGTAACTATGCATATTGCTATGACAGGCTTATTCTTTTTTACAAAGAAAATTCCTATTATCAATACCCAAAGAGAAATGCAATAGGGTATAAAGCTGGTCACTGTGTCATATAAATTCATCTTCTCGCTATCTATCGCGTTATTCACGTATAGGTCCCAGAAAAACCATTTATACAAAATCTGCCCTATCAAAAAAACAGTGCTACTGCTAAAAACTATCAAAAAAAGTAAAAATATTGACCTCATGTTAAGGTACTTGCTTTTTTTGTTTCATCCTCTGTTCCCATCCTCTTTAAATTCCTATACATCGATTCTATATGAAAAATTTTTTTACTTTTTCAATAGTACAACAAAAATGGACAGCCCTTAGACTGTCCATTTCGTATAAATTTCACCTTTTATTGAATTGTATTGATACTTTGGTTTAAATAGCTTTTTGGATGCTTACTTTTTCGCAATCGTATACTGAAAAGCATCGCCCTCTGTCAAAAGCATAATCGCTGGCCTCGAGCATTCCGTCCATTACAGCTTTGCGGATTGCGTAATACTTTGATGTATCTCCGCCGTTCCAGTACTGCGCGTGGATGTCCTGAGACATCTTCCATGTCAGCGAATCCTCACCCTGAGCCACAACTGAGTTCACGTGATCGCATGGCATTCCGTTTACAAAGAAGTCCTCAAAAATACTTGTAGATTCCTTCAGCGTCAGCCTTTGCATCTACTGCGTTGCTCTTTCCGAAGTCAAAAGCAAGCGCCTTGACCTCATCAAATTTATCACCTAGCAAAGCAATTAGCGATGCGTAGCGCATCTCTGCATCTGTAATCTGTGACTGGAGCCATCCGTGGATGTTGCTTTCATCAATTACAGACTCTAGTGCAGGAAGCTCCTTTGTGTACTCAGAAGCGTTTGAAATCCAGCCATTCTTTGACGCCTCAGCAGCGATTGCTGCAGTGAGCTTTTCCTGATTGTTGATTTTGTTATATAGCCAATAGTGAATTGGCCCCAAAAACATACTCATATATCATCCTCTTTCTATTTATATTTGCCGGCCCGTCGATTTATGCCTCTTCGATTGCGCCGACAGGACATCCGTCCATTGCCTCTGCTGCAGTGTCTATAGCATCATCAGGTACATCAGCCTCGATAGCTACTGCGATACCCTCGTCGTTCATTGAAAACACCTCTGGACATGTTCCAGCACAGAATCCGCATCCGATGCAGCTGTCATTTACAACATATTTCATTTTGATTTCCCTACTTTCTATTTATACTTAGATTACTCTAGCGTTAGCAAGAGTGCCATCTTAAACTTTTCTGTTGCCTTAACAAAGTGAGCTCCGCCCTTAGCAAAGTGGAATTCTTCACCCGCTTTGATTGTGTGCTCTGTTCCCTCGTAGCCTATAACACCTTCTCCATCAAGTGCGAATATAAGCGCTTCTCCAGGCGCTGCATGCTCTGAGAGTCCTGTTCCCTTGTCAAAAGACATGATGATGAATTTCATCTTCTCGTTGTGAGCTATATCCATGTTGATTACTTTACCCTCTTGGTAAGGGATTAAATCGGCTAGCTTAAAAACTTCTCCTGCTTTGATTGCACTGTTCATATTATCCTCCTTTGAAATAGATATTTCTGTATATATCGCGCCCTCTTCGGTACGCATCCCAATAGGTTTATCCGTCTGTGTTAGAACTGCTTCGCCTGCGCGGAGTTCTCTTTGGTATCCGTCTGTGCCGTAAACCTCGAGGCTTCCTTCCTCGACTAGTATCAGCTTGTGATATGGGAAGATCTCTGCGCTTATGTCTGTCTCAGGTGCCATTGAGAAGTAAATTATATAATTTTCTCCATCAAAGATTGACTTTGATACCGTGCACCCTGGGATATAGACGTTTTCCTTTGCTATTGAAAAGACCTTTCCGACAACTTCCTTCATAGGCATTCCCCTTTCTAACAGTTCTTTCTTGACTTTTCACTTGTATTATATTACTCTGATACCTATATTTCTGTTGTTAAAACAACAAAAACATATATTTTTGATTTATTTTTTTGAATCGCTAAAAAAAGTCAGTAAACCGCTTTGATTTACTGTTTCAAAAATTATCCTGTTTATAGCTCTCTCTTACAAATTTTCAAAAGTTCTTTTTAACCATCTCTTCATAAGACTTGTTATCAAATTCCAACTTGGATTTTTGCTATTTTCATCTTAATGATATCCGAAAGCTGTAAAAGATAGTCGTTATACAATTTAATAAACTTACTTACGTTTTCTTTCTCATCGGAATTCCACTCATTAGAGCTGAAATGAACATATACAATAAATTTCTTAGTTTTAGAATAATATTTTGCCTCGTAAATTCCAGACTCAGGATAATATTTCGATACATTTCCGCTAAAAACAAACGCAAATATCCATCTTCTGCAGTGCCTCTATCTCAATGCTTTCAAAAGAAGCTTTCAATTCTTTTCTTACTGTTCTTGCAGCAGATAATATATTATCTAACACATTATCCGTTCCTGCAACAATAACATTCATATTGACTTTCATATTTTCCCTCGACTTATCGGCTTTTAAAAATTAAATTTCCACCAAAAATTTGTTGATGGTATTATAGCATATTCGTATAAGGTTTCATATCTTTGATTACTACTTCTTCTATCATTATTTGTTTCTAATATCTGCCTTGACTTTTTCAGTTGTATTAGATTACTGTAATCCTTGTATTATGTTGTCAAAACAACAAAAGGAGATTTCATGAACTATTCATTTCTATCAAATTCAGCTCTCTTTAATGGAATACAAGAAGATGAAATTAAACATTTAATATCCTGCTTAAACGGCAGAAAAAAGACATATACAAAGGGTGAAGTAATTTACCGTGCCGGCGATAAAGTACACGAGATAGGGCTCGTTCTTTCAGGGAGTGTAAACATCATCGTTAATTTTTATTGGGGTGGTAGCCATATTTTCGGCCATGTCGAGAAAGGCGAGATATTTGCAGAAAACTATGCTGCCATTCCTAGCAAAGAGCTAATATGTGATGTAATTGCTAGCGAAGATACCGAGGTGATGTTTCTTGATCTAAGCAAACTCCTCTCCACCTGCCAAAGCTGCTGCAGCTTCCACCACAGGCTTATTCACAATATGCTTCGCATCTCTGCCCAAAAGAGTCTAAATCTATCCAGTAGAATGATGCACACAGCTCCAAAGGGTCTTAGAGACAGATTATTATCGTACCTTTCTGAGCAGGCTATAATCCATGGAAGCACGCATTTTACGATACCCTTTGATCGTCAGCAACTAGCTGACTATCTTGGCGTTGACCGCAGCGCTATGTCAAATGAACTAAGCAAAATGCAGAAAGACGGACTGATAAGCTATAAGAAGAACAAATTCGTACTAAATGAAATGAGTTAGATATTTTTTTGTATGTGTTTATAAAAAAAGTTTTTAGCTTTTATATTTGTGTTCCATCTGCTGGATAAAAAGTATCTGCAGTTTCTCTATTCGCTACGATACTTATATTTCTTATTTTGTTTATTTTCTTCCCATGCATACCATAAAAAAATAGGATTTTTTTAATTTTTATGGACAGCTTCTGACAATTAAATGGACGATTTTTGATTTTTTTATTTGCTCTATATCTTCGAGCTTAAATCCGAAAAAGCAATCTACTGTGTCCTCTGCTTCCGTAAGTATAGTATTGGGCAAAATTATTTTTCATAAATCTCTAGTTTTACTCCATTTACGAACAGGTAATATCCAATAAACCATATGGTGAGTGGGGCGATAAACAAAACTATTACGATGATAATTCTATCTGAAAGCTCAGTGTTGTAGCTAATAAGATGTTTCAATGCCCAAAGAACAATAAAATATAAGATTGCCATGAATAAAAAGTCCTATAGTATTAAATTTAGACTTGTGAGGATATGTCAAAAACAAGCTTTTAGTTTATCTTGCGAGAAGTCACGTTCCATAGTTTTTCTCTTGTCCTTTCATTCAAATTGCGGTATCTAAATTCTATTTTCTTTTTTTATATTATAACATACCTATTAGCTTTTATATTCTTAACTACAGAAGGTTAATAGTTAAAAAAATATTTCCAAATAATTTTATAAAAAAATATCTTGTTCGTTACCTTAGGTAATGATTTATTATATATTAGGAGGTGCATAATTATGGCGAAATACAGAGCTATTCCGCAAGGCTTTATGACAGTTGGGGAAGTAGCAAAAGAAAAATGGGAGTTACCGTTCGTACTCTACAATACTACGATAAAGAAGGATTACTTTCCCCATCAGCAGAAAGCGATGGTGGTCGCAGGCTTTATACCGATAAAGATTTGGTTATGCTAAATCAGATTATATCTTTGAAATCACTGGGGTTTTCTCTAGATGACATAAAAGGGCGTTTGTTCCCTTTGGAAACACCGGAAGAAGTTGCAAATGCACTTACAGAACAGGCAGATGATATACGAAAGAAAAATAGAACAGCTTAAGGCTTCTCTGTCAGCAATAGAACAGTTAAAAAAACAGAAGTTTTACAAATACAGACGGTCAACTTCAAGAAGTACGCAGATATTATTGTTAATCTACAGATGAAGAATGACTCTTACTCACTGATTAAGCATTTTGATGATGATACACTCGATCATATACGAAGTCAGTTTGACAAAAAAAGCGGACTAGACTTTATGGACAGGTTTAATCGCCTAAGTGATGAAATCGTGCAACTTCAAAAAAAGAAAAACGTGCTGCCTGAAAGTGAAAAAAATGCCAACAGGTTGTGCAAGACTACTGGAGCTTGATTATGGAGTTTGCAAATGGTGACATGAGCATGCTTCCGAAATTGATGGAAGTAGGAAATATTGACACTGCCACAAGTGCTTGGGAAGAAAAAGCAGAAAAATCGTAAATGACTATTTAGCTCCTGCTTTGCAAGTCTATTTTTTTCAAGAATTGGAACAAATCCTTTTTGATGAGGTAAAGCCGTGAAAGACGCAATACAGATTCGTGGATTAAAGAAGAGTTATGGCAATAAGATGGTTCTTAGAGGTCTTGATTTTCAAATTGAAAAAGGAGAAGTTTTTGCTCTGCTCGGCGTAAACGGAGCAGGAAAAAAACAACAACGCTTGAATGTATCGAAGGTCTAATAAAAATATGATGACGGTAAAATTTTTGGTGAACGGTAAAATGGGTATTCAACTACAGTCATCCTCTTTACCCTCCCATATCAAACCGATGGAAGCGGTAAAGCTGTTTGCAAAATGGAATAATACAGAAATTGATTATGACATGCTTAACGCTCTTGGAATAAGGGAAATTGAGAAGTCGCAATACATACAATTATCCACAGGACAAAAAAAGACGATTACATCTTGCTCTTGCACTTATCGGTAACCCTGATATTATTTTTTTCTCGATGAACCGACAACAGGACTTGATGTTGAAGGAAGACTATCGCTCCACAAACAAATCCGAAAGCTCAAATCACATGGAAAAACAATCGTATTGGCAAGTCATGATATGTCCGAGGTAGAAGCCTTATGTGATCGCATCGCCATTTTGAATGATGGGAGTATCGTTTTTGTGGCACAGCTTCAGAACTGACAGATACGCTTGGAAGAAAAATATTTCATCCATTTAAGAACACAGGCAGGAGACAAATCTTTTGAAACCGATAATATCGAGGATGCATTGATTTCATTATTGAGCGAGCTAAAACAAAAAAAAATCCATGTATTGGATATTAAGGTTGATCGTGGCACGCTGGGACAACACTTCATCGAAATGGCAAGGAGGGAAGCAGAATGAACGGTTTTTTATATAGCCTGGCATTACAGTGGAGATTAGATATGCGAAGTAAGACCCTCCTAGTTACTTGCTATATCGTTCCGCTTATTTTCTTTCTTTTTAATGGGTAGTATTTTCACTTCGGTTATGCCCGAAATGGAAAGCACGCTAATACAGTCTATGATTGTAATGAGTGTTTCAATGGGAGCATTTCTCGGTTTGCCACCTTCGTTGATTGAAACTTACGGAAGCAACATAAAAAGATTTATAAAAACAAATGGCGTTCCTATTTATTTAGGGACTTGTTACCATGTTCCTCTCTACATTTATCCATTTGATGATTACATGCATTGTGATAGTGATGCTTGCCCCTATTTTTATTTGAAGCAATTCCACCTACTCAACTTCCGTTTTTTTCTTTCTTGCACTTGCCATATACATTCTCGTATCGCTTAGTATCGGGAGTATACTAGGGCTTATTGTAAAAAAATCAGGCGAAGCTGACGATGATAGCACAACTCGTGTTTTTACCCTCGATTATGCTTTCTGGGATTATGTTTCCTATCGACTTACTGCCCGATTTTCTTAAAGTAATGGGGCATGTTTTCCCTGCTTATTGGGGGTATCGTTTGATGTTGGATAACGGTTTTTACCTTGAAAAATCTATGGCCTTTAATTCTTGCATTTTTGTATAGCGGTAATTACATTTATAATACTTTTGAATAGGCAAAAATCCAAGTAGTTTGAGTTATACCAGTCCTAATATAACATAAAACCTATAATTTAACTGCTTTTAGTCGCAATATATGTTTTTAATATTAAGATTATGTAGTCTGCCAGAACCATTCGTATCTTCATATAGATCAAGCAATGTGAATCCCTGCTTTTAACTGTCCCCCAATCTGCTCTGTCATATTGTGAGAAAAACTGCATTCCCGCATCTTCTTTAATCATATATTCTAGAGAAGCTTTATCTTTTAAAGGATTAAAAAGGCATTCTCCAAATAATTTCTCTTTCTTCACTATCTACAATGTAATTTATTTCATTATTTAAACCCGCAAGTAAAATGCCATTCTTTTTTTAAAAACTCTATATGCTTCATTAAAAAAACATGTTGCACATCTTCAACATAGCAGTTGGAAACTGGATGAAAGACAATATCAAATGTTTCATTATCAAAAGGCAATTTCTTTGTTATATCACCTTCAATTGCTTTTGATAATATAACCCTCTCTTTCAGCGACTAATAACTCATTTTCTATTTGCTTTGGAGAGTAATCAATAACCGTACAATCTGCCCCTAGCGCATTAAATATTGGCATTTGTTGCCCCCTCCTGACGCTAAGCCCAGAATTTTCTTACCTTGTAAATCCTCAAGCCATTCATGAGGAACCGAGACAGTTGGAGTAAGAAAAACATTCCATTTTCCTTTTTTGGTTTTGATATATCCATCATGTGAAACTGGCTTCCCCCATTCCCAGCCTTCCTTAACCCATCTGTCAATTGTTTCTTTGTTTATATCCTGATAAGCTTTCATTATTTTTTTATTTCCTCTCTAACAAAAATATAAATTTTATTATCCGACATAACTTTTCATATATTATAACAATGTTCCAACAGAATTAACACAAAGTATTTCATAGTATATCACTTTATTCTGAAATATGATATAATTAAGAAAGCAATTCAGCAAAAAATATATTTCTAGCAATCGCTATATGATTATAAAAAGCTACATCCTAAATACATTATATAAATGGAAGGCCTAAGATTATGAAAAAAAGCTGCTTGCATTAATTATCAAAGATATAACATTCAACAGAAGAAATTTTATAATAACATTTATAGTAATCACCGCATTAATCTTTATTAATGCCTCCGAATATGGTGATGGTGGTAATAATATTGTAAACTACCTATTTTGCTGCGGGGCTGCTTCAATTATTGCTGCTCCAAGCTCGTTTGGAATTGAAGATGACAAGAGCACAAGAAGTTTTCTATCTGGAATTCCAGTTTCTCAGTTCTTATTATAATAGCTAAATATATATTAGCTATTATGGCGTCACTTATATTCTCATCTCTAGGTTTATTAGCATATTATATAGCTAATGATCCGGTTCCACCTATATGCATTCTACTTACAGTATCTCTATCTATTATAGTAGCGAGCATATATATGTTTGCATTTTATAAGTGGGACAGAAATGTTGCTACTTTTTGCTTCTATGGCGGTGGCATTTCTACCCGCTCTGATTCCAAAAAGAAATTGATGATGTTGTCATAGATAGAAATCAAATTACACTAGCTTTTAGTTATTACTATTTTTTTATTATTTCCCTAGTAGTTTCAACGCTACTATCTATAATCAATACAAAAGTGATTTTTAAAAAAAGAAGGTAGGTTATTATGGATAAGTTGTTACAAATCAAAGATATATCGCTTGAGTATAAAGATTTTAGGCTTAATAATGTTTCCTTTTCATGTGAGCCTGGAGATATTATTGGCCTTATTGGAATAAATGGTGCGGGAAAGTCTACAACGATTAATGCCATCCTTAACATCGTTGAGCCTGATTCAGGATTAGTGATATGGAAGGAAAGGAAATATCAAAAAGTAATATATCAAAAATTTAGAGAGGAAGTTGGTTTTGTTGGCGAAAACATCTGCTATTATCCGACCATAACCCTGAAAAAAATATTGGGTTTTATGTCGCGGATATATAGTAATTGGGACAATGAAAGAGCTTCGGAACTAATAAAACTATTTAATCTTAATACTGCAAAGAGAATGCGAGAACTATCAACTGGTATGCGCGTGAAGTTCAACTTACTTATTGCAATGTCCCATAATGCTGATATTTATATTTTGGATGAACCTACTTCTGGACTTGATCCACTAATTCGTAAAGAAGTTCTAGAAATCCTATATAACGAGGCAAAAAAAGAAGGTAAGGCTGTCATTATTTCATCACACATCACCTCAGATTTAGAAAAGATAGCCGATAGAGCTGTTTATATTGTAGACGGAAGAATCGCCGAAGATATAGCGCTCAGTGAAGTTAGCAATAAGTATGCTAAACTAATACCTGAATCTGCAAATGGTACTATATCACTTGAAAGCGTCTTATACTATCTCCAAGGTGAGAGTACCACTATCAAACGGGAGCAATAAAATGAAAACAATCTCTATAATAATCAAAGATATTTCTTTTTCATTTATATGGCTTTTGCATGGGAATTGCAATCACATTGGCATCACCCATCTATGCGATTAACTCAAATCTGCATTTGCTTTTACAAGCCCCATTAGCCTTTTTCTGCGCTGTAATCGGAGCTAACTTATTTCTTTCAAGAGCATGTTATATTGATGATGAATATGAAACAAAGATATTTAACAAAGCTTTGCCTGTTCACGACTATGAAAGAGTAGCATCCAAGTATATCATGAATTTCCTTATACAGTTTTTTTACTAATAGGATTTTCTATTGCAATGTGTACCTTAATCGGGATAAATTACTCTTTTTATAGTAGTATTCGCATTTATTTCGCTTAACCTTATATACGATGCAATTTACCTATTCATTTTCCACTTTATCGGAATTAATGCAGCACAATATACTTTTAGTCGCAATAGGTGGTTTTAGGAATGGTAATTTATTTACTTTTTTTATTAAGAATTCAAACCATACAATCAAAATATCCTTAGATGATTTTTGGTTTATAATTGCTCTTATTATTTCGTGCTTAATTTATATTATCTCCGCATTGCTTAGCTACAAATTCAAAAAAAAATAAATTTCATTCTGCAATTTTATAGAAAATCCTACATTTTTCTTGTTTAAAAGCTTCAACAATGTCTTCTGTTGCCCATATTATTGGAGATTGTGTATTCTCCTCACCAAATTCTATATCACTGCGGTAAAACGTATTTGCATTTAGATTTTTGTTCATCAGATTCAATCATACGGCATGGCCACGGATGGTGATGTCCTTTGCTTCTTTTGCAATAAGCACAGGTTCCGTTGTCAATCACTCCATAAGTAACCTTGCCTTCGTATTCAGCTCGCACCTGTTTTGCTTTTTCAAGGTCAAATGATGCAATATTGGTAAATCGGCAAATATAATAGCCTTCAGATTTTTTAAATGGTATAAATTCAATTCCATTCATTTCGTGCTTATGATATATTTCGTAAAAAAATGCCGGCTCGCAATACTCACACCGTCATATGTTGTAACAAAGAATTTCTTTTTTTCTCCACTTCACTGTTTCCGCGGCTTGAAATATCGCTTCATCACGATTAAGTACCATTTTACAATGTGGGCAGAGTTTTATATCCGGCTTTGATTCACGTCCCAAATATAAATAGTCAGCATCATCTCCGTCAATGTAGTAATACTTCATACTTTTTTTCCTCGTTTATATGCATAAATTACACTTTATAACAAAAACAAATCGCTATACACATTCAAATCTAAATGCATATAGCGATTTTTGTCAACTTTATTATAGCTCTTGCGCTTTTAAACTCAGCATATCCTTCATAGTAGTAGCTATGGTCTATGCCCTTCATATATATCTCACGATTGTTAATATCGTCTGTCAAAGCTTCACTTAGTATATGCTTAATCTCAATATCCTTGATAGGGCTTCTCTCCATGGCTATGAAGTAATCTTCCTTATCGACCATACTCCAGTCAATCACCTTGCCGATTTCCTTCTTAAGCATCGAATCAAGCCATATTCTCATGCTTCGACCATTTCCTTCTCTGAATGGATGTACTATGTTCATCTCAACATACTTTTCAACGATTTTATCAAAGCTCCTCTGCGGCATCTTTTCGATATTCTCAAGCGATACCTCTAGGTACATGACTGGTGCAAATCTGAAATTTCCCTTTGATATATTGACATCTCTCAGCGTGCCAGCGAAATCATGTATGTCCTCAAATAGGAATTTATGGATAGCAAAAAGTGCCTCACAGCTACCTGGTTTTAGCTGATCAAAGATATTCCTGTCGAACAGCTCTACAGCTTTCTTTTTGCTTATCTTCTCTTCAGCTTTAGACAGCTCTACGGAATCTGTTATCCCCAGCTTGTTCTCCAAAGTCATGAGATTCTCCATTCTATTCCTTGCTAGTATAGCTTTGCTCCTGCCGGAATTCTGTTGCTTAGCATAATCAGGTTAAGCTTCTCTTCGCCCTCTTCATCGTGAATTGCTGATAGAAGCATTCCGCAAGACTCTATGCCCATCATAGCTCGTGGTGGAAGGTTTGTGATCGCGAGAAGCGTCTTTCCAACGAGTTCCTCCAGCTCATAGAAGTTATGGATTCCGCTTAGGATCGTGCGGTTTTCACCTGATCCATCATCGAGCGTGAACTGAAGAAGCTTCTTCGACTTAGGTACTGCAGTGCATTCGAGAACCTTAACAGCTCTGAAGTCTGACTTTGAGAAGGTATCAAAATCAACCATTTCCTCAAACAGTGGCTCTACCTTAACCTTTGAGAAGTCAATCTTTTCCTCAGCTTCCTTAACCTCTTCGCTCTTGCCTTCATTCTTCTCCGCACCGATTGGCTTCATTGTAGGGAAGAGCATTGCATCTCTGATGCTTGGAGCATCTGTGATTAGCATAATGGCTCTATCGATACCGATACCTAGTCCACCTGTTGGCGGCATACCAACCTCAAGAGCATTTACGAAGTCCATATCCATAGGATGAGCTTCGTCATCGATTCCAAGGTCAAGCTGTTTCTGCTGCTCAGCAAAACGGTTGTACTGGTCGATAGGATCGTTCAGCTCTGAGAAAGCGTTTCCGATTTCCCATCCGTTGATATAGAACTCGAAACGACGAGTGATTCTTGGGTCTTTAGGGTCACGCTTTGCTAGAGGTGAAATGTCTACTGGGTGTCCTGTGATGAAAACAGGTCCATCTAGGTAGCCGGGAACATCTTCGCAGAACTCATCAAACATCTCTGCTATGAGCTTACCACGTGTCAATCCCTTTACATCCTCAGGCTTCATACCCTTTGATATTGCTGCTTCCTGAGCTTCTTCATCAGTATCAATTTTGCTGAAATCAACACCTGTTATCTCCTTAACAGCATCTGCCATATCTAGCTTTCTCCATGGAGGAGTAACGTCGAATTCCTTGCCCTGGTACTTGATGATAGGTGTGCCATTTACTGCCATAGTAGCCTTGTAAATGATCTGCTCAGTAAGCTCCATTACATCTTCCATGTCGCTGAATGCCATGTAGCACTCCATGCTGGTGTATTCAGGGTTGTGATTTCTATCCATACCCTCGTTACGGAACATCTTGCCCATCTCGTAAACTCTGTCAAGGCCACCAACAATTAGTCTCTTTAGGAATAGCTCGTTAGAAATACGAAGCTTCATATCGAGGTTCAAAAGTGTTGTGGTGAGTGTTGAACGGACGAGCATTCGCACCACCTGCGATAGTTGTCAAAATAGGAGTGTCAACCTCTAGGAAGCCGTAATCGTCTTCTAGAACAGACTTAATCTCTTTGATTATGCGAGCTCTCTTGTAGAAAGTTTCTCTCACATCTGCATTCATGATAAGGTCAACATAGCGCTGACGATATCTGAGGTCCTGGTCCTGAAGACCACTCCACTTATCAGGGAGAACCTGAATTGATTTGCTCATCAAAACAAGCTGCGTAGCATGGATGGAAACCTCGCCTGTGTTTGTCTTAAACACCTTGCCGACAACTCCGACAATATCACCTATATCGTAGGTCTTAAACCACTTGTATTCTTCCTGTCCTATGTCATCTCTCTTGATATATGACTGAATACGACCCTTGCTTATCCTGAACATCAATAAAAGCAGCCTTACCCATGATACGCTTTGCTCATGATTCTTCCTGCGATGGAAACCTCCTGGTCCTCCATTGCATCAAAGTTTTCTTTGATGTCCTTGCTATGTGCAGTTATGTCCCACTTTTCAACAACGAAAGGGTTTCTATCTGCATCCTGCAAAGCCTTTAGCTTCTCACGTCTTATCTGTCTCTGTTCGCTTAAATTTTCTTCAGTCTGATTAGCATCTCTATCGATAACCTGAGATGTGTTAGTGTTACTATCGTTCTGACTCATTTTCTCCACCTTACCTGAAATTTATTTTCTCTATTGCAAGAATCTCGTAGTGTACCATTCCATCTGGAACAAGGATTTCAACCTTGTCACCAACCTGCTTCTCTAGCAAGCTCTTTCCTACTTCTGACTCATTTGAAATCTTAGCAGGCTCAGCAAAAGGATCTGACTCAGTAGAACCAACGATGATGAACTTGTTCACTTCACCGCTATCCACATTCTTTACTGTAACTTTAAGACCAACGTTTACACGGTCTGCAGTGATTTCATTTTCGCTGATAATCTTTGCATTTCTGAGCATCTGTTCAACCTTGAGGATTCTCTCCTCAACCTCAGCCTGCTCTTCCTTTGCTGCATCATACTCAGCGTTCTCAGAAAGGTCACCGTAGGATCTTGCCTCTTTTAGCTTCTCAGAAACATCCTTTCTTCTTACCGAAACCAGCTCGTCTCTTTCAGCTTCTAACTTATCGTAACCCTCCTGGGTCATCAAAACTACATCTGCCATTCTAATCTCCTTTTGCTTAAACTATGCATCCTTGTTGGATTCAACAAAGCGTTTTATCTTCATACCCGTTGTCTTGTTAAAATCAGTCTTACGGATATTTAGCTTTTTGATTTTTTTAAATAGTGGTAGGCGCTCATTTATCTTATCGATTTCGCCCCATACCAGATTCTGTGCCTGCTCGTCTGTGTATTCCTCACCAAGCACTTCCTTGACCTCTTCATCGTCTAGGGTTACAGTTGCAGCGATTGTCGTGTTGTTTACACCCTCGCCTTCGTTATCTCCCCAAACCATAGACTCAGCGATGTAAGGAATATGTGAAAGCTCATACTCTAGCTCTTCTGGGAAAACGTTCTTGCCATTTTCTGTTATTATAACATTCTTTTTGCGTCCTGTTATATATATAAAGCTATCTGTATCAACTCTTCCAAGGTCACCAGTGTGGAACCAGCCGTCCTTGAGAACTTCATCTGTCGCTTCCTGGTTGTTATAGTAGCCGAGCATTACATTCGGTCCCTTAAAGCATATCTCTCCAATACCCTCTTCATCAGCATCTACAATCTTAACCTTCATACCAGGTAGAAGATGTCCTACTGACTCGTTCTTCATATCCTTTTCGACATCTGGGTTTAGGGCAGTCATAGGAGAGCACTCCGTTAGTCCATAGCCCTGAACTGCGATGATTCCTAGGTCATTAAAGAACTGTAGAATCTTTGGATCTATTGCTGCACCGCCCGATATCAAAACATGCATCCTTCCGCCAAACACATCCAAAATGTCCTTTGCAAGCTTCTTTGCAATATTGATATTCAGCTTCTTGGTCTTCTTGTTCAGCTTCATGAGCTTTTCGAGCTTCTTGTCCTTGCCCTCGCTCTTTGCTGTCTTCCAGATTTTCTTGTATAGAGTTTCTATCAAAACCGGAACGCCTAAAAGCATCGTCGGCCTTATCTCCTGAAGGTTCTTCGTTATGTACTTTAGGCCCTCACAGAATGCGATGGACGCACCCTTGTAGAGCGGCATCAAGAATGCACATGTGCACTCGTATGTATGATGTACCGGAAGTACTGAGAAGAAGATATCCTCTGGATGTACCTTTAGGATGGTAGGGTGCCATCATAAGGTCATCTACGATGTTCCTGTGTGTTAGAACTACGCCCTTTGCAAAGCCTGTTGTTCCTGAAGTGTAGAGTATTACCGCAGGATCTGTTCCTAGAACCTCAGCATCGATGAACTGTCTATCACCCTAGCGCAATAGCATTCTTTCCATCCTCGATAAGCTGTTTCCAAGAGTAGATTATATGTTCCTCTTCTCCCTGTTCCTTATTCTTATCCTTGCGTTTTCTTACCTTCTCCTTAAGTTCTGTTTCCTCACTGTCCAAAGGCCTTAGACTTCTGTTCTCATCGATATCGAGGTTTATCAAGGTCTTGAGACTTGTATCTCCATCCTCTCTTATCTGCTCAAATATCTTCTCAAACTTCTTGCTATAAAGCACTGCTGAAACATCAGCATCCTTTACAAGGTTCTTTAGCTCCTCTGCGCTTAGCTCCTTATCTAGAGGTACTGCAAGACCTACGCCTCCAGTTACTGCAAGATATGAAGTTTCCCACTGATAATACGTCGTTCCTATTATCGCGATACGCTTACCCTTGAGTCCAAGGTTTATCAAAGCGGTTCCAAGTCCATTTACATCGACCTGGGCCTGCTTATATGTTATCTGAGTGTATTCCTCGCCCTTGTTGAACTTTTGATGGAATGCTACTCTATCTCCATAAAGCTCAACACTGCTGTTGAACATGTGCTTGATATCCGTTATAGGTCTTCCATCCTTATATCTTAGGTATGGATCTATGCTCTTTCCGATGTTATCAATCAGCTCTTTAGCATGCTTGCGGTCCTCTGCCTTCTTTTCTATGAAGTCTGGGCTTCCCTTCTCAGCAGCACCTTCGACGAAGTTTCCGTATCTCTTAACCTTACCAGTCGTAGTCATAGCAAATCCATTTTCTCTGATATTGATTCGCTTAATTGCTTTGTACGGTGGCAAGGTTTTGTTTATCTCATCGACTAGCTCGCGGTAGAAGTGGTAAACATCGCTACTGCTCATCTTGCCGCGCTGCTCCTCTAAAAGCTCGTAGTTTGGCTGAATATCAGCTGTAACGATTACATTTCCGACAGTGTTATCCGTCACGCCGTGGACTATGGTCTCCTTGATAAGCTCGTTTTCCTTTAGGACTGCTTCAATCTCTTCAGGGAAGATGTTCTTTCCGCCCTTTGTTACGATTACAGTCTTCTTTCTACCTGTAAGATAGAGGAAATCGTTAGAATCTAGATATCCAAGGTCGCCCGTATGAAGCCATCCATCTTCGATAACCTCATCTGTCGCCTCCTGATCCTCGTAGTATCCAAGCATTACAGATGGTCCTTTAACTACGATTTCTCCGATTCCGTTTTCGTCGGCATTATCTATTCTTACCAAAGTTTCTGGCATAGGTCTTCCTACTGACCTTGCTATGCTGTAATTATCCTGGTTTACAGCGATAATTGGTGCATATTCTGTCATACCATATCCCTGAATCATCGGAATGCCCATAGCCTCAAAGGACTCGGTAATCTCAGGATCCATAGCTGCACCACCAGCGATGAATAGCTGCATGCCACCACCGAAGGCCTGATGAACTGGCTTGAAGAGCTTGCGTATTAGGCTGCGATTATTAAAGAGCTTTTAGACGGCGTGAAAGCGCAATTGCGTTTCTTACCTTTTCGCCTTCTCCGCGACCTTCTGCTTGCTTCATTATGCCCTTGAAAAATCTTCTCAAACACTAGAGGCACGCCGACCATGCAGTTCGCCTTAACCTCATTCATGTTTTTTTCAAAATATATTTGATTCCCTCGCATACTGCGATGGTTCTTCCCTGATAAATTGTTACCCAGTCGATTGTATTCTCATAGGTATGGTGGACTGGAAGGATTGATAAAGACAACGCATCCCTTACCTAGGGTTACACGCTTTGATACATTAACAACATTTGATGCAATGTTCTTATGTGAAAGCATTACGCCCTTTGATTTTCCTGTCGTTCCCGATGTAAAGAGAAGTGAAGCCATCTCTTCAGGATTGATCTCTGCATCAACAAAGTCTCTAACTCCCTCACCTAGAAGCTTGTTTCCTTCCTCGATTAGGTGCTCAAGTGAAAGGACCTTCTCGTTTTCGCTCTCTGACATCGAAATGAAATACTCAATTTCGCCCGGCTCGTCAAATAGTGGCTTTATTGTCTTTTCCATTCTCTTTGAGAAAAACAATTGCCTTTGCATGAGACCTTTCAATCAAACTCTTTAGCTCATCCTGAGGTAAGTTTTTATCCAAAGGAACAATTACGCCTACTCCACAAACAGTTGCAAAGTACGTTAGGAACCAGTGGTAGCTAGTCTCACCAACAACAGCAATCTTGCTTCCCTTTAGACCCATGTCCATGAGCTTTGTTCCTAGAGCGTCAACATCGTCCTTAACCTTGGCGTAGCTAATAGGCTGAAAAGTTCCGCCTGGCTTGTCCTTTTCTAAAAATGCGGTATCATCCTTAAACATCGAGCAGCTGCTTACAATGATGTCCTTAAGGTCCGTTACTTGTCTAACAGGATGTTCCCTACCGTCGTATTTCGCTTTATTCATCTTTTCCCTCCAGCTGCAAGCTGCAATAACCTTAAACTCTAAACTATTTCAATACTACCTTTAGGAATTTCTTCTTTCCCTTTTTGTATTAGAAGCTCACCATCCTCAAAAATCCGCTTCGGTGACATTCTTCTTTGGATCCTCCACCTTCTTGCGATTCAGTGAAAGTCCTCCCTGTTCGATGGTTCTAAACCCATCTCCGTTGCTCGTCACAAGTCCGAGCTCCTTTATCAAAGATACTAGGCCCTTGCCTTCTCCAGCAAAGACAGCTTTCTCAAGCTCCACAGTAGGGAACATTTGCCACAGCCTGACCGCTGAAAGCTGCACGAGCAGCATCAAGAGCCTTCTTCGCCTCTTCCTCACCGTGAACTAGCTTTGTTACTTCGTAAGCTAGGATTTCCTTAGCCTTATTTATCTCAGCGCCCTCTAGAGAAGCAAGTCTCTTAACCTCATCCATAGGTAAGAAGGTTAGCATTCTCAAGCACTTTTCTACGTCTGCATCGCTGACATTTCTCCAGTACTGGAAGAAGTCGAAAGGACTTGTGCGGTTAGGATCTAGCCAAAGCGCACCCTTCTGGGTCTTGCCCATCTTCTTGCCCTCGCTCGTTGTGAGAAGGGAGAAAGGTCATACCGTAAACCTCTTTTGCCCACCATCTTTCTCGTTAGATGAACACCTCCGATGATATTTGACCACTGGTCGTCACCGCCAAATTCCATGCGTACATCAAAGTCTCTAGCCATAACCATAAAATCATAAGACTGCATTAGCATGTAGCTGAACTCAAAGAATGTAAGTCCGCCCTCGCGCTCCATACGCTGCTTGAAAGGCTTCAGCTCTAAGCATGTTATTAACATTGAACTTTGATCCGACCTCTCTTACGAACTCAACGAAGTTTAGCGGTCTAATCCACTCGCCCGTTGTTTACAGCGATGGCCTTGCCTGCCTCAGGAGTCTTGTTCTCTTTACCAGGGCAATATACACCCTGATTTCCCTCATACTTCCACTCCTCGTCAAACTCGATGAACCTATCAAAGAGCTTCTTGAACTGGTTGCAGTTGTTGTCAATTTCCGAAACATCCATAACAGTACGCATATCTGAGCGTCCTGAAGGATCTCCAACCATTCCAGTTCCGCCACCTAGCAAAACTACAGGTGTATGTCCAAACTTCTGCATGTACATGATTGCGATAACCTGCATGAAGTGGCCAACGTGTAAAGCAGTCAGCTGTAGGGTCAAATCCTATATAGAACTTGATTTTCTCTTTGCCTAGAAGCTCGCGAACAGCATCCTCGTCTGTGCACTGCTCGATAAATCCTCTCTCCTTGAGAACATCAAATACATTATCGTGTTTACTAATATTATCAGGTATAAAACTCTTCATTCCCACTGGGCTCCTTAATTTATTTTGTTCCGTAGAGTCTGTCTCCAGCATCTCCAAGACCTGGCAAGATGTATGCCTTCTCGTTTAGTCTCTCGTCCTTAGCAGCGATGTAGATATCAACATCTGGATGTTCGTCCTGAAGAACCTTGATTCCCTCTGGAGCTGCAATTAGGCACATGAATGTGATGTCCTTACCACCACGCTTTTTGATGAAGTCGATAGCTGCCGAAGCACTTCCACCAGTCGCAAGCATTGGGTCAAGAACGAAAAATTCTTCTCTTCTCAATGTCAGCAGGAAGTTTGCAGTAATATTCAACAGGCTCGTGTGAATCAGGATCTCTGTAAAGACCAACGTGTCCAACCTTTGCATTTGGAACTAGCTCAAGCATACCATCAACGAATCCAAGACCAGCTCTCAAAATTGGAACGATAGCAATATCCTCACCCTTAAGCATATTGACCTTTGTCTTGCACATAGGTGTCTCGATTTCAACCTGCTCTAGCTCTAGATCTCTAGTTGCCTCAAAACCCATCAAAATAGCGATTTCCTTAGCTAGCTGACGGAAGTCCTTAACATTTGTCTCCTGCATTCTCATAAGTGCAACCTTGTGCTGAATTAGCGGATGGTCAAAAACATATATCTTACCCATTTTTCTCTCCTACTTTGTATATTTAACTATTAACTTTATTAACTATCCAAAATGTGATGCAATCCCTAGAGCGCATCTAGCTGAGCAACTCGTCTTGCATGTCTTTCCTGTGTGAGACCAGCCCACTCAGTATCTAGCCAGATGTCAACCATCTTGCAAGCCTCTTCAGGTGTGGTCATTCTTCCACCGAAGGCTAGAATGTTAGCATTGTTATGCTCCTTTGCCAGACGAGCGATTTCCTCTGAGTAACAAAGCGCGCATCTAGCGCCTTTTGCTTTATTTGCAGCCATGGAAATTCCCACACCGCTTCCGCAGCATACTATGCCAAGGTCAGCCTTGCCTGATGCAACAGCATCTCCGCAAGCCTTTCCGTATTCTGGATAATCAACCGCCTCACCGTCATTTGTGCCGAGATCCAAAATCTGAAATCCTCCGCGCTCCTGAAGATGCTTTTTGATTGCGTTCTTTAGCTCATATCCGCCGTGGTCAGCGGCCATTACCATTATCATATTATCCTCCTGACATTATATCCTGCCGACTTTAACATTCTATTCATAACTGAAAAGCCAAGTCCCTGTTTGGGAAGAGCCTCTGCCAAAAATCACATCGACTCCGAGTTCGTCAGCCTCTCTCAGCTTTGCAAACAATTCGTGTGCTGCTAGCTTCTCGTCTGTGAAGCTCAGCTTAAATACGGATTTCCCTTTGCTTCTCAAGTTCCTTCGCCTCAGCATCCATGGCTTTTTCTTACAGAGCCAATTTCTCCATCAAAGACAATCATCTCTGCGCAAGGTGCATAGTGCTTGTACTTCATTCCTGGTGATCTAGGGGTGAAAAGTCCTCATCCTCAAGCGTCCCCGTATCTTCCACCTTCTCAGGATCTAATATATTCTGAGGTCTCTTGAAAAGACTTTGGTCAAAGGCAACTTCCCTTCCTAATGCCTCAGAAAAACATCTCGCAAGTTATCGCACCAGGTCTCAAAATCATAGGAGTTTCACATGTCATATCTATGACTGAGGACTCTATACCAAAAGTCACAGTCATCCCCGCAAATAATTCCGTCGATTCTGCCGTACAGATCGTGTATCACATGCTCTGCAGTTGTCGGACTAGGTCTTCCCGAGATGTTTGCACTAGGTGCCGCTATCGGGCAGCCCGATTCTCTGATAAGTGTCCTTGCTACCTCGCTCGAAGGAAGTCTCACTCCCACAGTATCAAGTCCGCCTGTCGTAACATCTGGGACAACATCCTTACGCCTAACAATCATCGTCATCGGACCTGGCCAAAATGCGTCCATCAAAGCCCGCATATCGCTATTTATATCATCCGTAAGCTTTGCTAGCTCGCTCTTCTCTGCTATGTGAACAATCATAGGATTATCTGAAGGCCTTCCCTTTGCCGCATATACCTTGCTAACTGCTTCGCTATTCAAAGCATCAGCTCCAAGCCCATAAACAGTCTCCGTTGGAAATGCGACCAGCCCTCCATCTCGAATTATATCTGCTGCAGCCCTTATATTTTCAATTGTATCGTTAAATAACGATGTCTTCATTAGGACTAATCCTCCAAGTTGCTAAAGCTTAAAACGCCTTCATCTTCTCAGCCTGATCGTTTGTGATTAGGCCATCGATGATTTCGTCTATATCTCCATCGAGGATAGCATCAAGTCTATAGAGAGTCATGCCGATACGGTGCTCTGTACATCTTCCCTGTGGGAAATTGTATGTTCTGATACGCTCAGATCTATCACCGCTTCCTATCTGGCTTCTACGTTCAGCTGCAATCTCGCTCTGCTGTTCCTGAAGCTTTAGGTCGTAAAGCCTTGACTTAAGTACCTTGAAAGCCTTCTCCTTATTCTTTATCTGCGACTTCTCATCCTGACATGTTACAACAAGTCCTGTTGGAACGTGTGTAAGTCTAACCGCAGAGTCAGTTGTGTTTACGCACTGTCCACCGTTTCCGGAAGCTCTGTAAACATCGACTCTTACATCGTTAGGATCAAGAGCAACATCAACGTCCTCAACCTCTGGAAGCACAGCAACTGTAGCCGCTGATGTATGAATTCTTCCCGAAGACTCTGTCTCAGGAACACGCTGCACACGGTGAACACCGCTCTCGTACTTGAGCCTTGAGTAAGCACCCTTACCCTTGATCATCATAACAGCTTCCTTGATTCCGCCCATGCCTGTGTCATTTATTTCTATGATTTCAGTCTTCCATCTGTGACGCTCTGCATATCTTGTGTACATTCTAAGCAGGTTCTGACCAAACAAAGCAGCCTCTTCGCCACCTGTTCCAGCTCTAACCTCGAGGATAACGTTCTTGTCGTCGTTAGGGTCCTTTGGGATGAGCAAAATTCTCAGCTCATCAGACAGAACCTCGATTTTCTCCTCGTTGTCGTTCACTTCTAGCTTTGCCAAATCCCTGAGTTCCTCGTCGTTTTTCGGTCTCTAGGATTTCCTTAGCTATGGCGAGCTCATCCTTCGCCTTCTTGTATTCCTCGTATTTCTTTACGATAGGCTCCATCTCTCCCATATCCTTGATATATTTCTGCCAAGTAGGCTGGTCAGCAATCACATCAGGGTCAGAAACCTTGAGAGACATGTCCTTGTATTTTTTTCCACTATGAAATCCAATTTATCAAACATATTTATCATCCTTTTTTTCGCGATTTTTTTCGCTATTTACTAATCATTTTCTAACTAACTATTGTAACACATTACGCCGTATTATAAAAAGAAAAATTAGCGTATTTACTTACAAAAAGACGCTTGCGATTAGCTAAGCGTCTTAAATCAAAAATCTTTATTTAATTTTTGCTATCAAAGCATGTTTTTCCATGAGACCTATACAAAGTTCCTAGTGCTATTGCACTAACCTCTCCAGCCTCTCTTACTTGGGTCTGTCAAATCACCAGCTGCATAGAGCAAACGCATTGCAGATTGCAGCAGCGACATTGCTTCCGCCCTTGCGTCCCTTTTGCAACAATTGCAGGGAATTCCCTTTCTCCTTGCATAGCTCAAAGATTTCTTCCTTACTCTCTACAACATTTACAAATCCAACAGGTACGCCGATTACTAGACTTGGGTCTGAAGCCTTCTCTGATAAGCTCAGACAGCTTGATTAGTGCAGTAGGAGCGTTACCAACTGCAAATACAGCGTTTGGGTACTTCTCACTCGCATAGCTTACCGATGCAACAGCTCTGGTAGTTCCATCAAGCTTCGCTTTTTCTGCGATTTCAGGCTCTGCCATGAAGCAGAAAGCCTCTCCGCCTAGCTTCTTAAGAGTTGGCTTTGTTATTCCAGAAAGAGCCATGTTCGTGTCAGTGACAATAGTAACTCCACTAGACATGATTTCGATACCCTTTGATGTAGCATTCTCAGTAAATTCAAGGTTTGCACCATAGTCAAAGTCCGCTGAAGTGTGAATTACTCTTCTCACAACAGGCATATCCTCCTCTGAAACTACGATGCCTCTTTCGGCCATCTCTTCCTCGATGATTTTCATGCTTGTGCGCTCAATATCCGCAGGTAGTAGGTGTTTGTATTCCATATCTTATCTCCTATCTTAATCCCATTATCTTATATATTTTATCAAAATCCATCGCCGCTCTAACTCCATCTGCCAAGATGTCATATTGCTTTTCGACATAAGTGCTGTGCGAAATAGGCGCAGCCTCGCTATATTCGATGCCCTTGCGGTCGCATAGATATTTTACAAGTTTTTCAGTGAGCTCTCCCGTATCAAAGAGTCCATGCAAGTAGGTTCCAAAGTTTGTGCCACATGCACATCCATCGTCCTTTCCGTTTTCGAGCGTCAAAAATGGATCGCCCTTTAACGATGCTTTCACCCATATGAATCTCGTATCCGTCTAGCTTTGCCCCTCAAAGTCCTTAGCCTTGACATCAGCCGTGAAAAGCGAGTTCTAGTCTTTAGGTTTGTGAAGGTCGTCTCAGTCGGAAGAAGTCCCATTCCGTGCATTTCTTCAAGGTCTCCCTCGATATGATGTGGGATCTTGAAGCTTTTTCACCCATCATCTGATATCCACCGCACACCCCTAGCACAGGCGTTCCAGAGCTTGCAAGCTTTTGGATTGCGGATTCTATACCGTTTTGACGCATCCAGAGAAGGTCGTCCATGGTGCTCTTTGTTCCCGGAATTATAACCATGTCCGGATTGTGAAGCTCCTCTGCTGACTGGACGTACCTAGCACCGATTACCTCGTGTGCTTCTAGTGGTGCAAAGTCAGTGAAGTTTGACATTCTAGGAATCCTTATAATCGCTATATCAAGAGGCTTAACCTCTGATTTTGCGCTGAGTCTTGGAGCAAGCGAGTCCTCGTCATCGATATCCACTCTGATATATGGGACCACTCCAAGCACTGGAATTCCAGTCTTTTCTTCGACCATCTTGAGCCCTGGAGCCAAAATATCTATATCACCGCGGAACTTATTTACGATGAGGCCTGCAATTCTCTTTTGCTCATCCTCGGTCAAAAGCTTAACCGTTCCATAAAGCTGCGCGAATACGCCTCCCCTATCTATATCTCCTGCAAGAAGCACTGGCGCTCCTGCCGCTTCAGCCATACCCATGTTTACGATATCATTTTTCCTAAGGTTTATTTCCGCTGGGCTTCCAGCTCCCTCGATTACGATGATGTCGTTTTTCCTCAGCAAGCTCATTGTAGGCCTTCATGACCTCTGGCATGAGCGAATTCTTGTACTCGTAGTACTCTGTCGCCGTCATCTGTCCGCGAACCTCGCCAAGCACGATTACCTGACTTCCGATATCACTTGATGGCTTGAGCAAAACGGGATTCATGCGCACATCAGGTTCAATTCCAGCCGCTTCCGCCTGCATGACCTGAGCGCGTCCCATCTCCATGCCATTTCTGGTAACATAGCTATTCAGTGCCATGTTTTGACTTTTTGAAACGGCGCAACCTTGTAACCGTCCTGCTTAAAAAAATCCTGCAAAGCGCTGCACAAAGCAAGCTCTTTCCTGCACCTGACATCGTGCCCTGAACCATTATACATTTAGCTTTGCCCACTATAGCACCTCCTTCATCGCCTTTAGCAATATGTCGTTATCCTCACGTTTTTTGAGCCCTAGCCTAAACCAGCTGGGTCCCAAACCACTGTAATTTTCACATCTTCTAAGCAAAATCCTCTAGTCTCAAGCTCATCTGCAAGGTCTTCCCTAGCGTGAAATAGCAGATAGTCCGCCTCACCCATAGACCCTGTCAATTCCCATGGCATTAAGCTCTTGCACAACTCTTTCTCTCTCAGATTTTTACAAGATTTCTAAGCTTCTGATACATATCCTTCTTCCCTCAAAGCTGCAAGTCCAGCATTCTCCGCAAGGCTAGAAACTGACCATTCCTGACCAGATTTTTCTTATCTTTTTTTCATGAGATTTTCATCATAGCAAAAGGCAGTATCCCAGTCTGATTCCCGCCATCGCATATAGCTTTAGTAAAGGACTTTAGTATGAGCAGATTATCAAAAATCAGAAAGAAATTTCTCTCATAGAGTGTTTCTCAGGCTCATCTAGGAAGTCATTGAAGCATTCATCGATTACGAGGAGCGCTCCCACCTCTGCACACCTTTCAAGAATCTTCTTCAGCAAATTCCTAGGAGTTGTTACACCTGTTGGATTGTTCGGCTCACAGATGAAAAACAATATCCGTATCGGCTTTTTATATGCGTAATGAACTCCTCCGTCAGAGAGAATCCATCTATCTCCTTTAGATCAAATTCCTCTATATCAGTACCTTGCAGTTCCATAGCTGCCCTATATTCAGCAAATGTTGGTGCAGTAATCAAAGCCTTGCGTGGCTTTTTGCAGCTGCTGCAAGTCTAAAAAAATTAGGTCGTCGGCCCCATTTCCGCAAAAGGCAGCTTCCCTCTTCGACCTGCTCACGCTCAGCAATCGCCTTACGAAGTCTTCTGCAAAAGCGGATCGGGATATCTGTCTGCTGTTTCAAGCGTCTTTATGACTGCTATTTTTATCCCTTCTGTAAGTCCAAGAGGGCTAACATTTACAGAGAAGTCGAGAGGCTCGTATCCGAATCTCTCCTCAAAGCCTGCCCAGTCACCTCCGTGAACGAGCCGCTCCGGCTTCTTTTCTCTCCTGGTTTACATCTTCTCCTACAAATCTGTCGTTCTTCATCCAAAGTGTCCTTAGTTCATTATTTCTGATGTGCTGCGTCAAAGCTTGCACAGTTGCATTTTCGCAAGTATCGTGCCACCTGTGTTTAAATAGAGTGTCGGTTTCCTAAACCGTGCGTCGGGTGTTCATGGCGCAAAAATACGTGCCAATTACCTCACGAAGTGAATCAGCAAATGTATTCCAACAAAGCAAGCCGTTGCAAGTAGCGATGCGACAACCATCAGTTTATTTGCTCTCAAAAATATCTTCAGCTTCTATCTCCCTAGTCGCATCGCCTATATACGGCTTATCGTAGTATTCGCCGAAATAGTACGCAGGGCCCGCAAGGCGAATACCCAAGGCGCCGGCACACGCCGCCTCGGTCTGGGCCGAGTTCGGGCTGGCGTGATTAAAGCGGTCGCGCCTCCAGATTCGGTAAGCTGATTTGAAGTCGCGACCGGTTAATGCGGCGGCGGCGACAAAGAACAGAGCCGCCAGCCGCGCCGGCGCAAAGCCGCAAAAAATCATCAAGTTTTGCGGAGGCTCTGCCAAAAATCAATATTTTTTTCGTTCTTGTATCCTAGCATGCTGTCCATTGTGTTGACAGCCTTGTATGTTAGAGCAAGAGGAGCCCCGCCTATGGCGAGATATAGAAGTGGCGCTAGGACGCCATCGGCGAAGTTTTCAGCAACAGTTTCAACAGTAGCCTTTGTTACACCCTCCTCACTGAGCTCACTTGTATCTCTTCCAACTATCCTGCCAACGGCCTTTCGAGCCACAACAAGTCTATCCTGCTTTGATTCAAAGCCCTCTGTAGCGTCAAATCTTTTGATACCATGCGAGGTCTCTTCTTCAGGTTTCTTTTTTTCGTTTTGCTAGCCTTACCTGTTAAGCACCTGTAAACATTTTTTTGCTTTCGGATACGAGCCCTTTTGATAGCAAGGCTCTGAAATCCCCAAAAATACCTGAACTGCAAGAAATAGCCAAGGACTTATGAGCCATGCTAGCACGCTTATTGCTGTAGTAAATATCAGCGTTGATAAGACCACAGTCGCAGTCAGAATCTTACCTGCCCCTTCTCAAAGCCTTCTGCCTTTCGCTATCGCTTAGCTCCTTTTCATCAATCCTCTTACGCAGCCAAGCCTCCAGCTTGTCTATAAAGCTTGCCAATGATTACAACAGGGATGCGGTAGCCAAGATGGGTCTCCAAACAGCAAATCAAGCAGAACGGCACCGACTAAAAATACCAGTAAAAAAATCACTTTTTGTCCCTTCTTCCAAAGGCAGCCGCCTTCTCAACAAAAACGAGCCGCAAGCCCTAGGCTTTCCCAGCCAAGATAAAGGTGCGGAAACCCTGCGTAAAGCGTATCAGTCGCAAACGCACAGCGATAGCTCCTGCCACCAAGCGGCTTAGTAGCCAGTAAATCAGAGCCTGGATCTAGCGCGTCCCAATAATGGAATTCGTGCATCGGAACCTCTTCACCTGCTCTGAACAGGAGGCTATCCTCCTCTTGACTCAGGAGCGAGTATCCGAAGCGAACGAGCTTCTCCTTGTTAGTCGCAGCTCCTTTAAATATTCCAACCTGCTCGTATATATCTCCATTCTCATCTTCAAGCGCCTCGCAAAGGTATAGGAAGCCACCACACTCAGCAACCGTTGGAAGACCGGATTCTATTGCAGATTTAATGTCTTTTAGCATATCTTCATTTGATGAAAGCTCTCCGGCAAAAAAATCTCTGGATATCCTCCTGGAAGATATAGTCCGCTTATGCCTTCAGGAAGCTTCTCGTCATGTAAAGGGCTGAAGAATATAAGTTCAGCGCCCTGCTCTTTCAGAGTGTCTAGGGTCTCTTCGTAGAGGAAGCAGAAGGCATCATCGCGCGCAACGGCAATCTTCGTTTTGGCATGACTTTCCTGCCCATCCATAGTGCACTCCTCACCATCTTTGGCATGGCCTTTGCAACTTTCTGTATCACCTAGCTTAGCTACCGAGCTATCATCACTATCCTTCTCGTCCCTATCACATAGCTCCTCAAAGGACTCAAAATCAAAAGCTATCCTCGAGCGCTTCTGCTATCTTTTCTATCCTTTGATTTAAATCCGAAATTTCACCTGCTGTATAAAGGCCTAGATGCCTGCTCGAAAACTCAGCACCTTCAACATAGGGAAGGCAGCCTAGGAGCTTAACTCCTGTTTCGGCCTCAAGTACATGCTTCAGTCTTTGATAGAGCATTTTTGGAGCACTTGTTCAATATGACTCCAACTATGTGGTGAGGGCTGTCTGAGCGACTTTTAATCCTAAGATTTGAGCCGCGATTGAAAGACTTGCCCCCTTTGCATCAATGACTGCAATTACAGGTAAATCAAGGGTATCAGCGACCTTCCAGGCACTTGCTTCATCGCTTATTCCGCCCAGGCCATCAAAAATAGCCCATTGCACCCTCGCAGATTACGGCAGTCTTGCCTGCGCTATACTTTTGATAAAAACTCCTTAACTCTGTCAGCAGAGGCGAGGAACAAATCTAGGTTATGCGATTCCACATCCATAACCGCGCGATGGAAACATCGGATCTATGTAGTCTGGTCCACATTTGAAGGAGCCAACCTCATATCCCTTCTTTTTCAATAGAGAAAGGAGGCCAACAACGACGCTGGTCTTTCCACTTCCCGACGATCCTGCAGTTATAAGACACTCTATCATAAATTACTCCTATCTCACGGGAGTTCCCATGACTATAAATATAGGGTTTCCACCTATCATCATGTGAAGCTTTCCTACTGGCCTATCATTGCTAAAAGCTTACCTGAGTGATGCTCACGTCATAGCCAAGCCTTGCAAGCTCTGTAGTCGCCTCTCCAAGACTTTCAATAGCAATAGCTGAGATACAGATTCTCGCTTCGCTATTCTTCTCCTTTATGAATTCCAAAAATTGGACTCATATTGCCCTAGTACCACCGATAAACACCGCATCTGGTGCTGGCAGTCCCTCTAGAGCCTCTGGCGCCTTACCCTCAATAACCTTGAGATTCCATGCACCTAGCTTTTTTTCTGTTAATATCAATTAGCTCACAGCCCTCTGGCACGCATTCGATTGCGTAAACCTTGCCCTCGCTTGCAGCAAGTGCCATTTCAACTGATACGCTTCCCAGTTCCCTGCTCCAACATCCCAAACGGTTTCTCCCTCTTTGATGCCTAGCTTTGATAGAATTACGGAGCGAACTTCCTGCTTTGTCATAGGAACCTTGCCCCTTGTAAATGACTCATCGTCAAATCCCTGATGTACGTCTTGGCTTAATTTCAAGCTTTTCGCAGAGTACAACCGCAAGTGTATCAAAGTCCTTATCAACAAAATCAGAAGCTTTTCCGTGCCAAATATGCTCATCGCTATATGAGAGTCTTTCAGCTATTGTGACTTCATGGTCTCCAAGACCAGCCTCTGTTAGCTCCATGCAAAGGTTCTTTGGCTTTAGCGCGCCGCCCGTCAAAAAAGTAAGCTGGCTTTTCCCTTCAGCAAAGCTGTAACTGCACTGCAATCGACTCCATGAGCCGAGAACAAATTCCAGTCGTGCCAAGGTCTCTGAAGCCTTGCAGAAAGCATCTGAACACTTGAAATTCCTGGAAGAACCTGAACCTCTGCACCCTTTCCCTCAAGGAGAGGAAGCAGGCTTCGGCATCCCGAATAGAAACCTGAATCTCCACTGTATGCGATGGCTACGCTTTTTAGTTTTTCGCCACCTTCAGCGTCTATGACCTGCGCAATTTCCTTTGCTAGAATTGCTGGCACCTTGCGAGCCTCAAACTCATCACCAAGGTCCTCTAAAAGCCTTGGTGCCCCAATAATCAAATCTGCATTTTTTTCAATGCATCTAAGGGCTACAGCCGTAGCGCCTTTGCTAGTGCCACAACCCATGCCTATAAGATAAATCCTCATTTCATCCTCCTGCAAAGCTCAAAAAGCTCATCCGCGGAAAGTCCCTCTTCCTTTGGTCTTTCGATTACAAGAATAGGAACCTTGCATTTTTCAGCTGCAGTCAGCTTTTCATCAAAAGCCTCCTGCCCTTCCGCTATTCTTTGTAACCATATAATCTATGTCAAACTGCTCTATCAAAGCGATATTAAGCGACTCCACAAAAGGTCCTTGTACCGCTATAATGTTGCGATGAGGAATCTCAGCCTCCTCGCAGAGCCTTATGCTATCGCCTGTTGGAAGCACTCTAGGGTAAAGCCTTTCAGGGCCCAAAACCATATATTTGTGAAGGTCCTTTGAGCCTGTAGTGAGCATGATTCTGCCCTCTTTTTCCCGGAGCCAATCAATGGCTTCCTCAGTGGTTTTTTTACACTGATTATATAGCTTGATTCGTCCATACCAGTCTCTTTCTCTTTGAGCCTATAATATGGAATTCCTGCAGCCTCACAAGCAGAGCGAATATTCTCTGTAGCTATGACAGCATAAGGATGGGTTGCATCTATGCAAAGGTCGTGCTTCAGCATTAGCTCACGCATTTCCTCCTCGGTTTTGCGTCCTACGCTAACCTCTATGCCTTCAGCCTCGCCCTGCTCCTCGCCGCCGTATTCAGTAGCCACATAAACACTGACATCTATTCCGATTTCCGCAAGCCTTTTTGACATCTCGCGACCATCGGAAGTACCGCTAAACAAACATATCTTCATGCTTTTCGTATCCTCTTGGTGTTACCATCTTACCATCTACAAGCTTTGTCTGTGATGATCCGATAAACACTGTTGTAAACATATCTATAGGCTCATTATCAAGCTCCTTGAGTGTGCAGATTCTGTACTCTTCACCCTCTCTGCCGATGTTCTTAACCCAGCCACAAACCGTGTCTTCGCTTCTGTGCTTGAGCATGATATTGCAAGCCGTTGTGAGATGTTCTATACGCTTCTTTGATCTAGGGTTGTATAGGCATGTGATGAAGTCTCCCTCTGCCGCAAGCTCTAGTCTCTTCACAATCAAGTCCCATGGTGTCAAAAGGTCTGAAAGTGAAATAACGCAGAAATCGTGTCCCACTGGTGCTCCAAGAACTGCTGCTCCTGAAATAGCTGCTGTAATTCCTGGAACAACCTCAACCTCAACATCCTTATAGCTGTGAAGTAGCTGTAGCAAAAGGCCAGCCATTCCATAAACTCCAGAATCTCCACTGCAAACCATGGCAACAGTCTTTCCTGACTGGGCAGTTTCTAGCGCCCATTTGCAACGATCAATTTCCTTCTTCATCGGTGTAGTGAATGTCTCCTTCTCTGGAAACATTGAAGTTATAAGGTCTACATACACCGTATATCCACAGATGACATCTGACTTTTCAATAGCGGAAATAGCCTCTTCAGTCATCATTTCTTTTCCACCCGGTCCTAATCCAACCGCATAAACTTTTGTCATTTTACAATCTCCAATCTAAATCAAGTGGCGCTGTAGCGATCGCCATAGTCACGCCATTTTTTTCGCCATTTTCCTATTTACAATTACTCCGCCAGAGCCGCAAATTGCACTTCTCTCACAGACATTATCTACTCCTGTTATCTTGCGAACAAAGTCTGACCCAGAAAATTCCCCTTCTACTGCAGATAGCTCATCAGCTGAGAAAGTCTTAAATTCTAGCCCATGCTTCTTGCAAAAGCTGATAAGCCCCTCTTCATCCTTCTTTAGGTCTATACTACAAACAAGACAGATTGCATCAGGTGATATATCCGACTTGCTCATGAATTCCTCAAAGCACTCCTCTATCGCAGTCTCAGGAGTTCCTCTCCTGCACCCAACTCCAAGATAGGCAATCTGCGGAATTGCAACAAGGCACTTTTCATTAGCCTTTTCTATCTTCGATTTATCGATGCTTACGAGCACATTGGGCCTCTCATCAAAGTCAGCTTCACCTTTGGTGTTCTCCATCTCGCTATCGTTTTGACCACTCAAAACTCTAAGCTGCACATTCTTTTGGTACCTGTCCTGCTATCTCGTAGTCGCTTACGAAATCGACCTTTTCGCCTGCAAGCAGTGCCGATGATACAACTACGATTCTATCAGACCTCAAAATCTTGCAATTATTCTTCTTTGTCCAAAGGTCAATCGCAAACACGCCTTGAACATCGGTAGCCGTTGTTATTACTGGATTTGCTCCAGCTATTTCAGCAACCAGATGCGTCAGCTCGTTTCCGCCACCTAGATGTCCAGAGAGAACAGAAATTGCGTTATTTCCCTTCTCATCTATAACAACTACAGCAGGATCTTTGACCTTGCTAGCCACATGGGGAGCTATCGCTCTTATGGCAATGCCCATGGCTCCAACAAATATCAAAGCATCAGCTTCCTTAAAGCCTTTACTTGCAAAAATCTGAAAGGGAAAGCGGTTTTCCGCACCTCAAAGCCTGAGCTTCCATCCCTTTTGATTTAGTCCAACTGGCAATCTTTTTCCGCAAGCGACTGACCATTGTCCGTAAAAGAGATTAAAAAAGCCCTCTTCACTTGCTTGCCTCACGATACTCTGTTGTGAACCCTGGATGGTATAGCAGGCTGCGCTTGTACTCATCTCCTAGGAAGTCACCTACCATGATAAGTGCTGTCTTTGTTACGCCGTTCTCCTTTGCTGTCTGAGCAAGAGTTCCTACTGTACATCTATAGCTTCTCTCCTCTGGCCATGTAGCCTTGTAGACGATAGCTGCAGGCGTGTCCTCAGTATATGCACCCTTTAGTAGTTCCTCCTGAACCTTATCTAGAAGCGATGATGATAGGAATATTACCATCGTTGCTCCAGCCTGTGCTAGAAGATGCATTTTTTCCTTCTCAGGCACAGGTGTACGTCCTTCCATTCTTGTGATTATAACCGTCTGAGTTACATCTGGAAGCGTATACTCAGCATTTATTGCTGCCGCTGCTCCACAAAAGCTTGAAACTCCCGGTATATACTCGTATGAAATCTGAAGCTCATCGAGCAAATCCATCTGCTCGCGTATTGCACCGTAAAGGCAAGGGTCACCTGTGTGAAGTCTGACAGTCATTCTTCCCTGCATTTCTACACGCTTTATTACGTCTATAACCTCTTCGAGTGTCATCTTTGCGCTGTCATAAATCTCACAGCCCTCTTTTGCCATTTTTAGCAAAGCTGGATTTACCAAGCTTCCGGCATATATTATACAGTCAGCCTCGCCGAGTAGCCTCGCGCCTCTCAGCGTTATTAGATCCTCTCCGCCAGGACCTGCTCCCACGAAATTAACCATAAAATCCTCCTTAATTCCCATATATCATAAAGTACATACCCATCTACCCTGCAGCCTTGCAGTATTCAGCAAACATCTATGTAGCAACCAATCAAATTCTAGTATTCGAGTTTAATGTTAGCCTTTTTCTCGCTATTCCACTCGTCAATAATCTCCTTAGCCCCTTCGCTAACACCTAGAAGTCCGTATTCATTTGAGAAAGTACAAACCCCTATTTTTAGCTCATCTTTGACTCTTCTATTAAGAACCTTCTGAATGGATGAAACTATGCTCTCCATCACTTTTTCTCTCATATTTTCCTTGTCGAGAATCTCTATACAAGCATCTGTCGTTGCCGCTTTCATTATCTCTCTGCCAAGCTCTCCGCTTCCGCCACACATTATCGTATGCGCACAGAAAATTTCTTTACGGCAATCTGCACTCCTTGAGTGCGTATTCATGATTGAACCTGCAACCTTGACCATTTTCCCGATATGCCCTATGAGAAGAACTCTCTCAAATCCCTCTGCAACCGCCATATCAAGTGCGTCCCCTAGGAAGTTAGAAAAACTTAACGCTAGGTATTCCATAGGTTTCCACGTGCTCATTTGCAACAAAGCTTTCGCCGTAGTTTCCTGGTATCAAAATCAGGTCCTTAGATTCTACAGCAGCCTGTCTCATCGTCACCTCAATTGTAGCAACCAGAGCTTGCATGCTCATCGGCTCAACTATTCCAGATGTTCCTAGGATAGATATTCCTCCCTCTACTCCTATCATGGAGTTAAAGGTTCTCTTAGCTGCCTCAATACCTTCAGGCACCGAGATTATAACTCTAATTCCTCCCTCATAGCCGTAGTCCTCGCATACGCTTTCTACTGCCTCTTTGATCATACGGCGAGGCGTACTGTTTATTGCAGCATTGCCAACAGGCTGGTCTAACCCAGGCTTTGTTACTCTTCCTACGCCCTCGCCGCCGTCAATTTCAATCTCTTTATTGTCTATCTTTGATACCGTCGCATATACGCGTATTCCGTCTGTTACATCGGCATCGTCTCCTGCATCCTTAATGATGCAGCTCCAAGCATCACTTCCATCCATTCCGAAAATCTGCAAGTGGAACATCAACTCTTATGCCCTTTCCTGTCATGAGTCCGACAGTTTCAGGCGCCTCGCCACTGAGCATCAAAATAGTAGCTCCCGTTGCAGCAAGTGCCGCACAGGTCCCTGTTGTGTACCCACAGCGCATTTTTGATTTCCTGAACGCAGGTAGTGTTCAAATCCCATGAGAATCCTCCATGCCTAGCTTTTTTTCTGTTTATGCAAGCCTTTGCTCGCTCTAATATTATACCCTAGTATGCTTTTTATCTAGCAGATTTTTTTCTTTTTTTGTACGTCCTAGTCCAATGATTATACCAGCTACCAAAACAACTCCTACCACTGCGCATAGAATTACAACAGTGTAATCCTTTTTTTACTGCTCCCTCAGGTAGTGTGTCTGCTAGGAAAACTATCTGGTGGTCATACCATTTCTGCTTTCTTTTGCTGAAGCTTGTGCACTCTACAGGTGCGTTTAGCTTATCCACTGAAACCTCGTAGGTATACTTATCGTCTACGATTTTAAACTCTGCGTACTTTGACTCGTCAGCCTTAACAGCTTCTTCGCCTGTTCCCATAAAAAAAGTCTTAGATATCCCTTTCCATTAAGTGTCAAAACAGCAGTCATCTTGCCATCTTTTACAGTGAGCTTTGCTTTTATGATTCTAAACATTGATGAATCGCTTTCAACTTCGATGTCATATGTTCCATCTTTGATGTCTTTTCCAGTAAGCTCTTTAAGATCTGGCTTTGATACGTCTGTTCTTGGTCCTTTTTCGCTGTCCTGTGCGATCTGGTCGCTAGTCGACTTTGTCTCTGCGTATACGTCGTTCTTAAAAAGAACAGCCGATGTTTCGAGAACACCGGCTGTTACAACGCAGAGAGTAAGTAAGAAAATTACTAATTTCTTCATTTGCTCTCCTTAAAAATTCTTGCTTAAATTTTCCCTCGAATTCATCTTATTTAAGTGAATCGATAGCTGCCTTTACATGCTCTAGATAGATTTTCTGTATGTCATAAATCTGTCCTAGTCCTCTTAGAACTGGCTTAACTTCAAAGCCAGCTGCCTTGAACTTTGTTGCCCAGCTACCTTCCTCATCACCAGCCATATCGTTGTTTGCGTGGTCGCCTGCAACTACCATAAGTGGCTGAAGGATAACTCTCTTGTATTTTCCGCTTTCCTTTACCTGTGCGATAACATCGTCAACTGTAGGTGTAGCCTCTACTGTTCCTACGAAGTAGTCATTGTAACCAGCTGCCTTTAGCTTTTCCTGAAGTGTAGCGTAGACCTTGTTTGAATCAGCTTCTGTTCCGTGTCCCATGAAGCAGATTGCTGTTTCGCCATCAAGGTATTCCTTAGTGTCATTTGTGATTGCTGCGATAACCTGCTTGAAGTCTTCATCGCTTGTTAGAAGTGGCTCGCCAAGAGCAATCTTGTCGAACTTATCCTTGTACTTATCAAGTTCCTTCTTAAGATCGTTATACTCAAGACCATTCATAAGGTGTGTAGGCTGAACAATTAGAGTCTTAACTCCATTTGCAACAGCTCTATCAAGTGCCTGCTTTACATTATCAATCTCGATATTTTCTTCCTTCTTGAGCTTGTCGATTATGATCTGAGAAGTGAACGCTCTGCGTACCTGATAATCAGGGTAAGCTTCTCTGATTGCATCTTCAACCGCACCGATTGTCACGTGTCTGCTGTTGCTGTAGCTTGTACCAAAGCTAACAACCAAAATTTCCTTATCGCTTGAAGCTTTTGCATTTCCACTGTCCTTCTTCTCTCCGCATCCTGTCAAAAGCATTGACATTGAGAGAACTGCGATAACTACTACAGATAATAATTTCTTCATACATTCCTCCTATTGTACAAAAAAAGCGAAACAACTAAATAGGGATACCTCGCCCTAAGCAAAGTATCCCCGTAATTTATCAGTCAAACTCATAAAATCCAAGACACCAATTACTCGTGGCGGTCATCTTACAGTCTAGGCAGGTCTCCTGGCTCACGGCATATATTATCACGCCTTCCCACATCTGTGGATGCAGTGGCATCTGTGTTTTTAACCGTTTACAGTGACGAGTTCGCACAGGATTTACACCTGTTTCCCTTTTTCACTAGAATTGCTCAAGCCTTTGATTTATATATATATCAAAGCGAGATTTCTTACTAGCACCTAAACAAATATTAAGTTGTTTATATTAATATACAGATAATATCATTTCTTCGATAATTTTGCAATCACTTTATCATATAATCACAAAACTTAAACCACGTAAAAAGCTCTCCAAAATGGAGAGCTTCGTTTTCTTATGTGTATAGGTCAAATTAGTCGATATTGTACTTGTTCTTGAACTTCTCAACACGTCCACCACGGTTGATGAACTTCTGCTGACCTGTAAAGAACGGATGGCACGCTGAGCAAACTTCTAGTCTTAGCTCTGGCTTAGTAGACTTAGTTACAAATGTGTTTCCGCATGCGCAAGTTACTTTACATTCCACATAATCAGGATGGATTCCTTCCTTCATGCTTATACCTCTTTCCTGCTCAGGTCTCCCCGTGCATATATTTACTGATATTACAGCTCTACTATTGTATCACAGCAATAAAGGCTGTGCAAGATAGCAATTATAAATTTATCTTAGAAATTTTTAGGCTCTATCACCCAAGCCATTACTATTTCGACTTCTTAGCAAAGACAATTCTATCTCTATTTGCTAAATCCTTTTGAGCACTCTTATCGATGTGAAATCTCCGTTTCTAGATAGAAGTCCACTTACCGCTTCGCCCTGGTCATGACCTATCTCGAGCAGTAAAACGCCGCCCTTTCGCAGGTGACTACCTACTCCACTCACAATTCTCTCATAGAAATCAAGTCCGCTTTCTCCACCATCAAGTGCGGAAAGTGGCTCGTGTTCACAGACCTCTTTCTGCAGAGTCGGGATTACTGAAGACTTGATATACGGTGGATTTGATATAATCATGTCAAACTTCTGCTTGCGGAAAGGCTTTGAAAAAGGCTTGAAAAGATCGCCCTGCTCAAACTTCACGGATTTTGTAACACCGTGCTTTTGCGCGTTCTCCTTGGCTACTTTGATTGCCCCTTCACTGATATCAGAGCAAGTTACATTAACCTTGTTAGCGATTCTAGCTAGCGAAACACCTATAGCACCGCTGCCCGTACAAAGGTCTAGAATATCCCATTCCTTACGCCTTACATCCATGTCTTCCCCACGAAGAGTTCCCGTATTTATTATCTCTAGCGCGTCCTCAACAAGCGTCTCCGTATCCTGCCTTGGAATGAGCACGTTTTCATTTACTATGAACTCAAGGCCCATGAATTCCTGGCTTCCCATAATGTATTGAACAGGCTCTCCGTTACTTCGCCTATCAATCAACTCAAAATACTTATCGCAAAGTCTATCCTGAAGTACTTGCTGATACTCTAGTATGATTTTTGAAAATGGAATGTCCATCATGTAACAGTATAGAATTTTGCAATCGCGCGTGGCATCTGCGATATCGCTGTCCATGAGCTGCTTTTTCACCCATGGTTAACATTTCTTTGACTAATAGACTCATTCCTTATTTCCTTCTCGCTCTATATGTCTTTCCTCAATCAAATTTGCGTCCTTGTCACAAATTCCCTCAATATAAGGTGTGTCCTTTGGTACTAAAACCGCCTTCATCGAAGCTATTGCAACCTCTAGCTGCTCATTTGTCGGCTCCTTTGTTGTGAGTTTCTGAAGCAGAATTCCTGGCATGCTCATCATCTTAACAAGCGTTCCATCGCTTCTTCCTGCCCACTTGAGCACCTCATATGAAAGCCCTGCAACAACCGGTATCAAAACAATTCTCGACAATATTCTCATCAGCAGATTCGGCCATCCCAGCATAGAGAACAAAATCAGACTTATCACCATGACAAACATCAAAAAGCTCGTTCCACAGCGCGGATGAAGTGTGTAAAAGCTCTGCGCGTTCTCAGGTGTAAGCTCAAGCCCATTCTCAAAGCAGTGAATCGTCTTGTGCTCCGAACCGTGATACTGGAAGGTTACGCGAATATCCTCCATTTTACTTATCAAAAGTATATATCCTATGAACATCAAAATTCTCAAAAGTCCCTCAGCGAGGTTGAGCAAAATATGATTCTTTGTCACCTTACCGAGCAAGTTTACGACCACGGTTGGAAACAGCACGAAAGCAAGCACGCTCACAGCGATTGCTATCAAAACCGAGACGTAAATCATCAGGTTCCAGACAGCCTTTTCTCCAAAGTGCTTAACTAGCCATGACTCAAGCTTACCAGGCTTTGCCTCTTCAGCATCCTCAGCGCCTTCCTCGTCCATCGTATATGCCTCAAGCACATCAGCTGAATATATCAAAGTCTTCATGCCTATGACCATGGAGCTAAAAAACGAAACCACTCCGCGGACAATAGGAATCTTGGCCCAGCGTCCGATAGGCTTTATCGGCTGAGTCTTTATGTGAATTCTGCCGTCAGGAACACGCATCGCAATCGCCATGCGATCAGTTCCGCGCATCATCACGCCTCCCATTACCGCCTGACCCTCCAATAGAAGTAGGGCAAGCATCCTTCAAAAAAATCTTACTTAAATCCATTAAATCCCCTTATATGTACTTCTTCTGGTCCTGTCCTAGGATCTTCTTAATAACCTGAATGAAGTTCTTGTTGTTCGTTGTATTTGCAAGATTATCTATGATAATCTCTGAAACCCTCATGTGGATTTACATTTGATAGAGCTCTTCTCATAGTCCAAATTGCCTCAAGCTCAGCCTGAGTCATCAAAAGATCTTCACGTCTTGTGCCAGACCTATTGAGATCAAAGGCAGGGAAAATTCTCTTCTCAGAGAGCTTGCGATCAAGATGTAGCTCCATATTACCTGTACCCTTGAATTCCTCGTATATAACATCATCCATTCTAGAGCCTGTCTCAACAAGAGCTGTTGCAAGTATTGTGATGCTTCCGCCCTCCTCAACATTACGGGCAGCTCCAAAGAATTTCTTAGGCTTGTAAAGTGCACTCGGATCAAGACCCCCTGAGAGAGTTCTTCCTGAAGTTGGCTCAACAAGGTTATATGCTCTTGCAAGTCTAGTGATACTATCTAGCAAAATTACTACGTCCTTCTTATGCTCAGCAAGTCTCTTAGCTCTAGCGAGAACCATCTCGGCAACCTTGACGTGATGCTGAGGTCTCTCATCAAAAGTAGAATATATTACCTCGCCGCTGCTAAGCGAACGTTTCATATCCGTTACTTCCTCAGGTCTTTCATCGACTAGGAATACGATTAGCTCAACGTCGGGGTGATTTTGCTCTATGCTGTTTGCGATTCTCTTTAGAAGCGTTGTCTTACCAGCCTTTGGCGGTGCGACAATAAGTCCTCTCTGACCCTTTCCTATAGGGGAAATCAGGTCGATAAGTCTCATGGAAAGGTCCTTTGATGTTCTCTCAAGTGTTAGCCTCTCCTGAGGGAATATAGGCGTCAAATCCTCAAAATCCGGCCTCTTTATGGCAATTCCCGGCTCTTCATCGTTTACTGTCTTAACGTAAAGTAAGGCACCGAATCTCTCACCATCATTTGGAAGCCTTGAAATTCCGCAAACTTTATCACCCGTCTTCAGATTAAATCTTCTAATCTGAGTAGGGGAAACGTAGATATCCTTGTCACTTGTCAAGAAGTTGTTGAATCTTAAAAATCCGAAGCCATCATCAGCAATTTCAAGTATACCGCAAACCTCGGGCCTTGGCCTAGAATCGCGTATTTCCTTTGCTGTAAGCTTTTGCTCGGCATCTACATCGGAAGCCTCTATATCATCAATTTTCGGCTCAATAGCATCCAAAGAATCGCTACTACCTTCCTTGGAAGCAGTCTCCTCCGCCTCTACAGCAGGCGTCTCCTCAGGCTCCTCAGACTTGACCTTGCGCGGTCTTCCCCTCTTCTTCGGTGCAGGAGCACTCTCTTCTTCAGTAAGCTTTTCCTCGATTGCTTCGCTTTCAATCAAAATTTTACTCTTTGCCATAAATCAAAACCTAGGCTTACGCCTCCCTTTCTGACACAAACTCATCGCATATATTAAACTAATCAAAACTCGTCTGGAAATACACGGTCTGAACCGACCGCTCAAAGGTAATAATATGATTCCTAATTATATTACATTTGAAATCAAAATGTAACCCCAAAATTCAAGTTAAAAGTATGCAAAAATTAAAAAAACTGCCCTCACCAAAGCCATCAATCTAGCTTTGATAAAGCAGCTATAAATTCATATTTTTCTCTGAGACTACTTTCCTCTAGAACTCTGCGCTCTTAGGAGTTCTTGGGAATGGAATTACGTCTCTGATGTTGCTTTACACCTGTGAGATACATTACCATTCTCTCAAATCCAAGTCCGTAGCCAGCGTGCTTAACACCACCGTACTTACGAAGATCTAGGTACCAACTGTAATCCTCAGCATTAAGACCAAGTTCCTCCATTCTATTTATGAGAACGTCTAGACGCTCTTCTCTCTGGCTTCCGCCGATGATTTCACCAACGCCCGGAACGAGAAGGTCGCAAGCAGCAACAGTCTTGTTGTCGTCGTTTACTCTCATATAGAACGCCTTGATATCCTTAGGATAATCTGTTACAAACAACGGCTTCTTGAAAATCTCCTCTGTCAAATAACGCTCGTGCTCTGTCTGAAGGTCGATTCCCCACTCTACTGGATACTGGAATTCCTTACCCGACTTCTGAAGAAGTTCAACAGCCTCAGTATATGTAACTCTACCAAAGTCTGATGAAACAATGCCATGTAGACGCTCTAGCAGTCCCTTATCAACAAATTTGTTGAAGAACTCCATCTCCTCAGGCGCATGCTCAAGCACATAGTTGATTATGTACTTAACCATAGCCTCTGCAAGCTTCATGTTATCCTCAAGGTCAGCAAAAGCAATCTCAGGCTCTATCATCCAAAACTCTGAAGCATGTCTTGCTGTGTTTGAATTCTCAGCACGGAATGTAGGTCCAAATGTGTAGATGTTTCTGAAAGCCATAGCGTAAGCCTCACCCTCAAGCTGTCCGCTTACTGTAAGCCCTGTGTGCTTTCCGAAGAAATCCTGGCTGTAATCTATCTGACCCTCTTCAGTTCTTGGAATATTATCTAAATCAAGCGTTGTAATCTGGAACATCTCGCCAGCACCCTCAGCATCACTACCTGTGATAATTGGTGTGTGTGTGTAAACGAAGTTCTGATCCTGGAAGAACTTATGAATAGCATAAGCCGCAATTGATCTCACACGGAAAACCGCTGAGAACAGGTTGCTCCTTGGTCTTAGATGCGCAATCTCACGCAAAAACTCTACTGAATGGCGCTTCTTCTGAAGTGGATAATCCGCATCAGTGTCCGCCTCTATCAAAACCTCCTCAGCCTTAATCTCAAACGGTCTGCTTCGCATCCGGAGTAAGCTCAAGCCTTCCTCTTACGCAAAGCGCAGCTGAAACCTTAGCCTTACCTATCTCATCAAAATTAGCAAGCTTATCTGCCTCATAAACTATCTGAACAGGTGTGAAAAAGCTACCATCATTCAGCTCGATAAATCCGAATTTGTTGGAATTTCGATTAGTTCTTACCCAACCTCTAACCGTAACTTCCTTGCCCGCATATTCTGCTGTGTTTCTGTGTAATTCTCTTAGCTGAATTGACTCCATATCTTTCCATCCTTTTTAATTTATTTGATTACATCGTTCATCAAAGCATCTTAGAATCAAAAAATCCCACCTTTGCATGACAAACATCCAATCAGTGGGATTTATTATAGCACAAAAGCAATGGTCCTGCAATTTATCGCAATAAGAATATTACTTGGCTTTTTCTTTTTCTGTATATAGCATCCAATTGCTAATTGGAAGCGTAACTATCAGTATTATAGCCATTACCCAAGTTAAGTACAGATATTGATTGGCTTCATTCGAAGGATTCAGCAAATATGCTATTGTGATTGCTATCGTTAATATAAGATTCAGCACTAAGATACAAAGTAATCGAGATTTATTGATTGTGCTTTTTGCGCATAACGACTAATTCATAGATTATATTTGATGATATTAACATACTTATTAAAAAAAGCAGTTGACGCTGAGCGAACCGGATTGATTTTTGATGGATAATATTAGTATCAATGAATATATAATCCCTGCATATTTAGTAAATATATTATAAAAAAATCTTTTTAATAGTATTCATTAATCTACCGCCTTTCTATCCTCTATTCAAAAATAGACATTAGAATAGATATCTTAACAACATACCTACAATAAGAATATCACTTAGCTTTCTTTTTTTGACTATATAATACTCCAAAGCTAATTGGCAGTGTTACTATCAGTATTATCGCGATTGTCTTATTTATGTACATGTACTCATCCATTTTATAAAGAGGAATCATATAATTCATTATAAAAAGCTGGTATTAGCAATATCAGATTTAGTATCAAAGTGCAAATCAATAGAGGTTTATTTATTGTACTTTTTACGCATTATAATCAGTTCTCTTGCAATAAGTATAGGCATCATAGTACTCGCAAGAAAAATTTTTGAGCTGCCAAATCCTCCTGATGTTTTGAAAAGTATCCACATGAGAAACAAAGATAGTATAACACCAGTGTACTTATAAATTTGTTCATTAATTTTTTTAGAAGTATTCATTGCTATACCGCCTTTCTATATTCTATTCAAAAATAGACATTAGAATAGATATCTTAACAACATACCTATAATAAGAATATTACTTAGCTTTTTTTCTATTTCCGTAGACAGAATCCAATAGCTAATTGGAAGCGTAACTATCAGTATTATCGCAATTACCCTACTTGCATACATATATTGATTAGCTTCATTTGTAGGATTCAGTAATTGTAGTATTACCGCTGTTATCACAATTATGAAATTTGGCGTCATAACGCATATCAATAAGGGTTTATTGATTTTATTTTTTTATGTTTCACGACTAATTCACGAAATATAAATCCTGACACTAGAAGACTCATAAAAAAAGATTTGATATGTTAAGTTTCCTGGATCATTTTTAAATATCCATATAAGTAACAATGAAAAAAAGCAATCCCCACATACTTACCAAACATTTTATCAAGTTTTTTTTAAAGTATTCATTGCTATACCGCCTTTCTATACTCTATTTTAAATAGATATTAGAATAGATATCTTATTGACATCCCTACAATAAAACCGGCAACAAATAGTAATATGTATTTAATAAGCTTCTTCCTACTCATAGAACCACCACCTATCTAACTTGATAATATCCCCTATATTCAGAAAAATCAAGTTTTTTGTGTGGCTATGGTATAATATCAGGTAGAAGGATTTTACTAGGTTTAGCTAAAAGACAATAAGACATTTCAAAGCATAGAAAAAAATGCATATCTTATTTGAAAGTTGAGGAACTAAAATGCTATTTATTGAAATACTTATGGGCACCGCTATCTTGTATCTGTTTTCAATGTTTTCAATTCTTTTTCATGAACTTGGGCATTTATCAGGATATAAAATTACAAACTAAATCTAATGACTGGATTATTCAAACTGGGTACAGGAAAAGAACTTTTTCGCACTAAGCGTCTAAGATATCATGCAATTCCTATTGGTGGTGCGTTTTTATTTGAGCATGAACTAAAAACCAAAAAAGAACAGTTATTAATATCTGCAGGCGGACCAATATTTACAGCAATATTGATTATTCTATTATTTATTTTACAAAGACACCCACTTGGATATGTTTCAAATGATGCTATTGTTTGGATGCGCAATTACAATTTGTGGATGCTATTTTTTTCACTTATTCCAATGAAATACCCAGCTTTGTTTTTAGGAATTGATGAGGTTAAGGTTAGCGATGGAATGGCTATATTGCATGCGCTACGCAATAACAATAAAGATACAAAAAGATAATGGAATACCAAGTTTATGCACCAAAAAACGCTACCTTTTCGGTAACGTTTTGATTTTACGATACATTTCAGCCTATGCTAGTGCTGCTGTGATGATTGACATTGTGTAGATTTCCTCTGCATTGCAACCACGCGATAGGTCGTTGATAGGAGCATTTAGACCCTGAAGAATTGGTCCGTATGCGTCGAATCCACCAAGTCTCTGAGCAATCTTGTAGCCGATGTTTCCTGCTTCGATTGAAGGGAAAATGAATGTGTTAGCCTGACCTGCAACCTTTGATCCCTTGCACTTTGTCTCTGCAACAACTGGTGATACTGCTGCGTCAAACTGTAGTTCACCGTCGATAGCTAGCTCTGGAGCCATTTCCTGAGCCTTGATTGTAGCGTCGTGTGAAAGCTTAACAGTACCGCCCTTTCCTGAGCCCTTTGTTGAGAAGCTTAGGATTGCAACCTTAGGGTCGATGTCAAAGATCTGAGCAGTTCTTGCTGTTTCAACTGCAACCTCAGCTAGCTTCTCTGCTGCTGTATATGTTACATTGCCTTCCTTATCAACTGTATCCTGATAATCGATGTTGATTGCACAGTCACCCATAGCTAGGCGCTCATCTCCGCGAACCATGATAAAGCATGAGCTTACAAGGTGTGCACCTGGCTTTGTCTTAACTAGCTGAAGAGCTGGTCTTACAGTGTCAGCAGTTGAATATGTAGCTCCTCCGAGAAGGCAATCTGCCTTACCCATCTTAACTAGCATAGTTCCAAAGTAGTTTCCGTGGCTTAGCATTTCGCGAGCTTCATCCTCTGAAAGCTTACCCTTACGAAGCTCTACCATAGTAGCAACCATTGCATCCATCTCTGCATAGTTCTTAGGGATCTAGGATTTCACAACCTGAAAGGTCGTATCCGTGAGCCTTTGCTGCCTCATCAAATTCATCCTGAGTTCCTACTAGGATAACCTTTAGGATGTTCTGCTTTGTTAGCTTTTCTGCTGCATCCATAACTCTCTTGTCTGGTCCGTCTGGAAGCACGATTGTGCGAGGTGTTTCCTTTAGCTTGTCGATTAACTTATCAAAAATATTCACTTTGATTCCTCCCATCAAATGTTAGTTGAATTCATACCCAAGTATTTTACCACAAAATCGTCAAACTTTCAAACCTCAGCCGGCGATTTCTTGCAGATTTGAACATTCTCTGATTCTATCCATCAAAGCTCGACCTTGTCGATAATACCTTTTAGCTTTGAGATTGTCACACCGTAGTTCGTAACTGGAACCCCAGCAGCCCTTGCCTTTTTCTATGCGGCTCAAAAACATGAGCTCTATTGAACATACAGCTTCCACACATGATTATGAGGTCGTAATCCAGCTCTTCAGGAAAAATCCAGTCCCCTCGAGAAATCTATACTCATATTTCCGTATTTCTTTCTCAGCAAAGCAGGAATCTTCACCCTGCCTATGTCCTCTTCAAGCGGCGCATGCGTACAGGCCTCTGAAATCAAAACCTTTGAGTTCTCATTTAGGGAGTCAATTGCGGTGGCTCCCTTGACTAGCTCATCGATATCTCCTTTTGATCTTGCCATCAAAATGGAAAAATGACGTGATATTCGATTCTTCAGGCTTTAGCGCGTAAACCTCTGCAAACACCTGGGAGTCCGTGATTATGAGAGCTGGAGGATTCTTTTAGAAGCTCTAAAGTTCTCTTCATGTCTTCAGTCTTACACGATGTAATACTGCAGCCCAAATCGAGAAGCGCCCTCATTGTCTGCACCTGCGGAAGAATAAGTCTTCCCTTTGGTGCCTGAATATCCTGTGGCATTACGAGCAAAACAGATTCGCCCCCAGAAAGAAGTCCCTCTAGCAGAGGTCTATCTCCGCTGACATCCTTTGCCGCCTCTCTTATAGCTTCTAGCACTGCATCCTTATCAAAGGCTATGTATCCATCTGGAATCCTTGTATTTGCTGATGCATCGCCTAATTGCGAACCATTGAAAACCTTGATTAGGGGCTTTTTTTCTTGCCATTAGAGCCCCGAGAAGTCTCTTGTTTTTTTCGCCCCTCTCAACGTAGATATATATGTCGCACTCATCTAGAACCTTGCTCGTGCGCTGCATTCTCTGTGCTCCGAGCTCACTATCATCCTCAAAACCAGCCGTATCTATGAGCGTCGATGCTCCAACGCCCTGAATTTCCATCGCTTTATATACTGGGTCTGTCGTGGTTCCTCTGACCTCTGAGACAAGCGACACGTTTTGATCGCTGAGAAGGTTCAAAAGTGTGGATTTTCCCGAGTTCGTATCCCCGAATATTCCTATGTGAACGCGGTTTGCCTTAGCAACGCCCTTCGCTCTTAAAAATCTAAAAATCTCTTTCTCCATCTTCAATCTTCTTTAGGAATTTCCTTGTCTTTTTCAATAACAGCAGGGTTTGTTATGGTCTTCATTGATTCTTCGATGACCTGATTTCCCTTTGCCTTTATCTCTTCGTCACCGTAGTCTTCGATGTATTCCTTTAGGGTTATCAAAGCGTTCGGATGACAGCAGTTTACTATCTGTCCACTCTTTAGAAGGCTCATGAACCTGTCTCCAGTTCTTCCTTCTCTATAGCAGGCTGTGCAGAAGCTTGGAACATGTCCTAGCTCAAGTAGCCAGTCTATAACGTCATCGAGTGGCCTTGTATCTGAAATATCAAATTGTGCGGATTCTTCCTCTATATCTTTGATATATCCTCCGACAGCAGTCTTTGATCCTCCAGAAATCTGACTAATACCAAGCTCCAAAGCCTTACGTCTCATTTCGACGCCTTCTCTTGTCGATATAATCATTCCTGTGTAAGGAACTGAAATTCTTATTAGTGCAATTAGCTTCTCGAAAATCTCATCGTCAAGTGCATTTGTAAACTCATTTGTATCGATGTCATCTGCTGGACAGATTCTTGGCATTGAAATCGTATGTGGTCCAACGCCATACTTTGCCTCTAGGTGCTCTGCGTGCATCAAAAGTCCTACGAGCTCATAGTGATAGCTCTCTAGTCCGTATAGAACTCCAAGTCCTACATCATCTATACCGCCGTCCATGGCTCTATCCATAGCCTCTGTATGGTAAGCGTAGTTCGCCTTTGGTCCTGTCGGATGCTGACGCTCGTAGTTTTCCTTGTTATATGTTTCCTGGAATAGGATATATGTACCGATTCCTACTTCCTTTAGCTTGCGATAGCTTTCAACATCAGTTGCTGCGATGTTTACATTTACTCTTCTAATTGAGCCGTTTCTATGCTTTGTATCATAGATGGTTTTGATGCTTTCAATAACGTACTCTAGTGGATTGTTTATCGGATCCTCGCCAAGCTCAAGCGCGATTCTCTTATGTCCCATGTCCTGAAGTGCGATAACCTCTGCACGAATCTCATCCTGTGTCAGCTTAAGTCTAGGTATGTTCTTATTCTTAGCATGGTATGGACAGTATACGCATCCGTTTACGCAGTAATTTGATAGATAAAGCGGTGCGAACAGTACGATTCTATTTCCGTAGAAGCGAGTCTTAAGCTCCCTTGCAATCTGCTTCATCTCAGCTATTATTTCTTCGTTTTCACTATGTAGAAGTACAGATGCTTCTCTATGTGTAAGCCCCTTCAGGTTTCTAGCTTTCTCCAAGAACTCTCTCTGAAGCTCAATATTATCCTTATTTTCTCTTCCATATTCTATCGATGCCAGAATCTCAGCGTCGTTAATAAATTCCTCCGCCTTACTGCTCTTTACATCGTATTTTATGGCTTTTTCATTCTTTATTTCATTCACTATAGTCACCCCTGTCCATCACCAGCTCTGAGCCGATGCTTTCAAATATTTCTACCTAGCTGCTTCAGGTTTTCTGCCGCCTCAACCTCAAAACAAGCTTTATCATTATATAAATTGTATTCTCTTCGTCTATATGTCGGTGTTAGGTTTGGCATATACACGTTTGCTGCAACCTCTATCGCTCTGTCTCGAGCCGTCTTTGATAGCGTTGCAAGCGAAGTAGTCGCTGGAAGATTTGCATGTGGGAAACATTACCCTCAAAATCGCCAAAATAAAGACCGTAAGCTCAGCTGATCCGCTCGCCTCGTTCTCAAATGGCGTTCCGCTAGCTGGAACAAATGGCCCTATGCCTATCATCTCTGGATTTAGCTTTCGCAAAAACAAAAAGATCTTCTGCGAGGTTTTCCTCCGTCTGATACGGACTTCCTACCATTATGCCTGAGCCTGTCTGAAACCCTAGCTTCTTTAGGGTTCTCTAGCATATGTAATCTGAAATCCCTGATCCATATCTCTTGGGTGTAACTTGTAGTAGTGCTCCTTGTCCCTCGTTTCATGCCTGAGAAGGAATCTGTCTGCACCTGCCTCCTTATATGCCTTTAGCGTCTCAAAGGGCTTTTTCTCCAACCGAAAGCGTTATCGCAGTCTGCGGGTTAATCCTCTTGATTTCTTTGATAACCTCTATGAGAGTCTTATCTGAAAATCCAGGATCCTCACCGCCCTGTAAAACAAAGCTCTTAAACCCTAGCTTAGTCCCAAATCTAACCTGTTCATAGATTTCCTCTGCGTTAAGCCTGTACCTCTTCGCATTGCGATTTGACCTTCGGATGCCACAGTAGTAGCAGTCGTTTCCGCAATAGCTTGAGATCTCTATGAGCCCTCGCACATACACCTTGCGGTGGAAGTTTTCTACATGTATTTCCTTCGATATCTGAAAAAGCTCGTCCTCAATCAGCTCCCTATTCTTAATGAGCTCGACAAACTCAGCCTTTTCGAGAGTTCGATCTGTCTGTAATTTGCGAAGCAGCATCAAAAATATGTTCTTTTTTTCTCGTTCTGTATCATACTGCCTCCTCTACACATATTGATTCCCCTCAGAATAGGAATTATAACATATTTATTGCATCATAAAACATTGTGGCAGGGAAAAATTCTATAAGGAATCAAAATAGCTTAGATGTAGTTACTCTAGGGGATTGACCTTTGAGATTAATTATTGTACTATTTGGAATATAGATAAGATTAAGAGTCGGTTTAGTAACTTTTTTTATTTTAGAGAGGTGATTCTATATGTATGCGAATAACATCATAATTGCAAAAAGATACGCTTGGAAACGAATGGGAATTTGGCAATTTATCCTGTGCTTCTAGTTCAGAAAACCTTAGCTATGCCAACCTTACAGATATTAAGTGGTCTGGTACAGAGCTAACTCTATCCCATAACGGAGTAACTCGAAGCTTTTACTTTAATACACCTACGGATGCTGCACACATTTCAGATATTATTAAATCAGTCTCTCAAAAACCCAGAAAAAAATATAATAGAGCAAACAGTCTTGATTCCGGTGATGATTATTTAGAAAATGCCGATATACGCAACTTGCTCGTTGAAACCGTAATACATCAACGCAATATTGATAAAAAAATTAAAGACAGTTACCACCATCCTCTATATTTGGATTACAATTGTTATCGTGTCAATTGTTATTAGTTTATTGGTTTCCTTCGGTTCTCTATATAAGATATCAACCTCCTATGATAACTATGGAGATACTCAAATTAACAATATCCTCGAAAACAAAGGCACGCAAAATGAAACCGAAACGAACGATCCCTATGAAAACGAAGACACGCAATTAGATGAGGATTATAATTGGGACGATAACTAACTATCAGACTTAAGCAATGGAAGATTAAGCATACATATTTTTGTGAACTAAGGAAATACCCTGTGCGAGCGCAGGGTTTTACTTTGTTATTTTAGGTATTTTCCAAAATACTTTTTCTACTAATTCCTTGTCGTATCCATCTTCACCTCGCCAGTAGGTTACATATGTCCAGTCGTGCTTTGATGGCTCTCCCCTGTCATATGACTTAGGAGCAAGGATTCCTATACATGCTAATATCTCTATTATGACGCTTCTCTCGTCTTTATTTGCCTTCAGAATAGAAACTTCTGCTAGCTTATTTCTGAGCGCGCCCGGATGGTCATTATCCTCACAGCTTGATGCAGTATCAAGTATGGCCTTTAAGATTTCGACATCTTCTGCCGTTGGTTCCGGAATGTCCTCTTCAGCAAATCGCTCTAGATCAAAAAAAGAATATACACTAAGTTTCCTTGACGAACACCGCCCCATTTTATCCTTTTCGAAATTTAGGATGTTAAGGTCTTCATTTGTATATTTTTCTTGCCCTATGACACCATACTTGACATCACGACAAACCCTGCAAGTATAACTCACACGCGTTACTTTCCCATTTTCGAGAAAAACGTCCCGACTCAACAGGTGTATACTTGTGTTCTTTAAAAAGCTTTGCAAGATAGTAGGATGCTGCTGCACTTCGCCAGTCCAACCTCCTTGTAGACAGGCTACATAAAAAGGCTTTCACGACTTTCTCCATACTAATCGTATTTGCTAGCTTAACGATTCTTTTGATGCAATCGTTATGTGATATTGTAATAGGATCAAACATAAGACCTTTTTCCTTTGCATAAGCAAAGTCCTCTGGCGATGTGTATATCTCATTTTGTGACTTCCACCCGCTGGCCCAATATCTGTTAAATAATATTTTCTTTGCTTTTTGTCCATGTTACACCTTTATTTACCTGTCTCTAAAGTCTCTCTGAGTTCCTTTAATCTAATCCTATATTTTTTTCTAATCGTTTCAAATCTTTTTTTCTGTTGGATTTTTTTATTCTACTTATATCGGAATTATGCTCCATATCCGCTATCTTTACTCTTAAGGCAATGGGATTTTTGTTTTCACTCTATTCAAATATTCCTCGTAATCCTCCCCGTCCTTCTTTGTAATTACCGACACAGCCAAAAACAACCTCATCTGAGAAACCTGCTTCTCTCAAATCGTTCACAGTGACATCCGTATCCTCTATAACATCATGTAATAACGCAACGATTTTTATCTTTTTTTCCCCAGACAACTTGTTTGACACAGTGAGTGGATGCTTAAAGTAATCTTCTCCGCCTTTATCTTTTTTTGTCCCTTGTGAGCCTTTTGATGCGATATTATATGCCAACTCATATTCATTAATATACATATTTCCAAACTCCTTAGGTTTTTCTTGTATAAAACTCACTCTTATTCTACCTCAGTTTTCTTTACAAATCACTATTTTGACGGGATATTCTTTTTCGGTGGACGGTATTCCAAGCATGTAAGAGTGTCGATATGGCACTGCAAACGATATCTTTTTCCTTGTGGTCCATAGTCTGCGTGACCCTCAACGGATATTCTGTCGTTGCTGTTCATTTTTTTCTAATCATTGTCTCCTTTTTGTCCTTTAGTTAATTTGGGGCGAAAGGCCAGAGTCGAACTGGCATACTTGGAGTCACAATCCAATATCTTAACCGTTAGATGACTTTCACCATAGTTTTTTTGACTTTTTGAAAGCAATAGGGTATTATTTCAATATAAAACATCTAGTTTTTAGAGGGCGACCCCCTGACCCCTTTTAGGGTTGGGGAGCGAGTCGCTCTTTTTTTATTTCAATATTGACCGTATCTCATTTCCAACTTTTTACAATCACAGGACTACTAACAAAAGAAGAACCAGACGCAGATAATTTAAAGAACTGCTTTCTAAATCAGAAAGTACTAAAGCCTTGCACGCCTGAATAGGTATGCAGGGTTTTTAAATATCAAAAATTCAATCTAGTTAAATTTATTTATTGATTCTCTATTTTAAATATAATATAATTAGCCTTGCTTTTTAAAGGGATTTTTGGCGATGTTATGAGCTTATAACCAAGTTCTAAGTTGTATTTTTTTAAAGAAAGGAAAAAAACAAATGGCAACAGAATTAACACAATCACTAACATGGACATTCATATCAGAATGCCCTATCCCTGGAGATGTAAGCGATATGCTCGTTAATGGAGAAACTGCAGTTGCTGCATACAAAACCATTAGAGATGTTGCAGTATTTACAAGCAAGAGACTCATTGTCAAAGATGCTCAGGGTTTAACTGGTAAAAAAATTGAAATTTACTCCTTGCCTTACTCATCCATTGTAATGTGGTCTACTGAAAACGCAGGCAAACTATTAGATTTAAGTGCAGAAGTTGAGCTTTGGACAAAGGCTGGTCATGTCAAGGTTAAACTTAGTAAAAACTGCGATGTTCGCAAGTTTGATATACTTATAGCCAATGCAACTTTATAATTAATATTTCTCGGGCTATAGGACAAAAAGTGTTGATAAAAAATCGCCATACACATTGATAATTCAATGTCTGTGGCGATTTAATCTTTTTGAAAGAAGATTAAGGGTGGACAAAAAAAGTGTTGATGAAAAAGTTTCTAATCTATTCAAATTTCAACGTTAAAACGTGGTATATCTTCCTTAGAATTAATGTTCTTGGAGGAATATATTATGAAGCAGGTTAATTGTCCCATTTGTGGATCTAAATGTGTCAAAAATGGCAAACTAAAATCGGGAAACCAAAGATGGCTATGTAAGTCATGCAAAAATGTATTTACACCAAAGATAGACAATGATACTAAACAGCTTCAGCAGTTCCTAGCTTGGTTATTCAGTAAAGAAGTACAAAGTAATATGTCAGGAGGCGGAAGAACTTTTAGAAGAAAAACCTCCAAGTTTTGGGATATATGGGTTATGTCACCAAAGATTGAGGAATCAAAAGATGTACTGTATTTAGATGGAATATATCTATCACGTAAATCGTGTATTTTGATATGCTGTGACAAAGATTATGTGTTAGGGTGGTATCTATGCAGGTATGAGCATTCAGGAGCCTGGGAGGCTCTAATGAGCCGTATAGCAGAACCCTAAAGTGGTTGTATCAGATGGTGGAACGGGGTTTAGAAAAAGCCCTTAAGAGAAAGTGGCCTAAGGCAAAGCATCAAAGATGTGTATTTCATGTGTTTTCACAGGTTAAAAGATATACGACGAGTAGACCCAATACTTTAGCAGGTCTAGAGCTTTTATGCATTAGCTAGGGATCTGTTTGAGGTAAAAAAAGTATTGAAGATTCAAAGATATGGGTTGATCGTTTTACAGCTTGGATTGTGAAGCATAAGCGTTTTTTTAAGCGAAGTAACATATGATGAAAATGGCAAATCAAGACCTAAGCATGAAAGACTGATAAAGGCTGAAAAAAATCAATAATAAGACTGCTTTAATGATAATACTCTATTCACATATCTTGATAAAGAATTAAGAGCTGAGTTTAAGATACCATCGACAAACAATCGAATAGAAGGTGGCGTAAATGCTTGTCTTAGGGAGATGCTACATAACCATAGAGGTTTGTCTGTTGAGAGAAGAATTAAAGCGGTCTTTTGGTGGTGCTATATGCACTCACCAAAAACCGCTTTCTGCTTCTAAAAATATTAAAAAAACAATGCCTACAAACAAGAGCATAGATGATATTTACAAGAAGATGACTGCTAAGAAACAACTAGAAAAATACTATCCCTATGTGGGGAGATGCAGTTGTATGGAGCGAGCTACATCATTCAAGTAACTATCCGGTTTATTGGGATTAGTCATCAACACTTTTTTTGTCCTATAGCCCTATTTCTCTCATTGGAGAAGTTTCCAATGCTAAAACAAACGGCTGAATGCAACGATTTTTTTCACTGCGTTCAGCCGTTTTATATTAATGCTATATTTGCTCTTGCTCAATGTCATATCTGACCTTAAATTCTAGTAGCTCAACAACGTAAGCTGGTGGATTTCTTTTCTCCGTTTCCCAATCCTGAATAGTTCTCACTGGAATATTGTACTTCTTTCCGAAGTTTACCTGTGAAAGTCCCGTAAGCGCTCTTATTTCCTTTTATTTCCATTTACCTTCTCCTGTTTAGATTTCATCTAGCAGCACTAAAGCCTTGCACGCCCTAAATAGGTATGCAAGGCTTTTTTTCTTCTGGAGCTCCCTGAGCGGGATCGAACCGCTGACCTGCGCGTTACGAATGCGAGAAAAAAACGTCTAAAAATTCAACCTTTATACTATGTGGTGTGCCTATAGGTGTGCTACTTTCCCTCTCAACAAACGAGATTGCTATTAAATATGATCTATCCCTTTTTACAATCTCTTTACTACCATTGTTGATTGCGTATTCTATAGCCTTGTCGCTTTGCCAATCACAGTCGTCAAAGATATATACCAGCTTGCCATCTTCTTCCGTCTTGAGCCATTCAGGAATTGGTACATTGTGAATATATGCCGTGATGTCCCATGTCTTATCGTAGAATTTCAAATCGCAAGTATTTGAGGTTTCATCATATTCAGCGTCGGCAAAGTCATATCTGTTAAAAATGCCATCGTCGTATTTTTTAAAGTCCACAAGGTCATAGGAGTCATAATCAATGCCGATATTGCTCCTTAGCTCAACAATATAATCGCTATTAGGCTCATATAAGTCTCTAGCTCTAGCCTTAGCCTCTTCCAAGTCATCGGTTTCAAGATGAAGCCAGGAGTCAGAAATCTCAGGACCATGACAGCCATATTTATTTATATGACTAACCCAAACCTCATAGTCAAGGTGTGCGACTTGTAGCCTAATCCAGCTATAATCAAAATACTGTTTAAAAACAAAGTTAAGTTCTTCGATATAGTCGCAAGTTTCGAGTTCGCTTTTAATCTCCTCAATGTCTATATTTTCCCCTTGCTCAATAAGAAAATTTAAGAACATGCTCACATCTTCCCCCACTTGCTGCGTCCTGCACGCTTTCGTATATTGTAGTTTTGTTGATTTTTCCTTCTTCATTCCACTGTACTTTTTAACATTTTGTTTCTCCTTTAACCTATTTCGCTTTGTTTTATCTTATGTTTATATTATGCACTCATTGAGTGCATTTATCAAGCCTTTTTTATAAACCTTTTTCATTTTTTTTGCAATCTGCATCTACTTTAAATTCTAACAGATCTAATATATATTTTGCGGGCTTACGGCTGCCCTGTTCCCAGTTTTGCAAAGTCCTGCGCGGCATTCCGTATTTTTTTCTGCAAACTGTTCTTGACTTAATCCAGTTCGCTTTCTAATTTCTTTTTATGTCCATTCTTTTCCCCCCTTGATTTCCCTCTGTTTTTTTATTTTATAATTTACAAAGCCTATTTTTTTAGGCTTTGTTTTTGTTCTTTAGCCGCCCTCTTAATCCTTTCGGATGAGGGCGGTTTTTCTTGATTTATTTAACTATTATTAAAGTTATTGTAGTAATGCGAGAGAGAACTTCTAAAATCCAACTTTTATCCTATGCGGCGTGCTTATAGGTGTGTATTAGCTAATTTTTGTATAAAAATCATATCTCTCCTTGAATTCAAGCTACTTCCTCCTATTCAAAATTCCCGTTACTGCAACTGCGACTACAACTGCGACTATCAAATAAATCTTCATTTTGTTTACATTGATGATTTTATATAGTTATATTTATGGTAAGGAGCCCCTGAGGGGCTTTCCTTACCGGGTGAGTAACCAAGTGATTAGTCCACTTACTACTCCAGAGATGATACCAGAAGCTGTGTTGATTGCAAACTCTTTCAGTTTCTGGTTTTTTTCTTTTTTTGTTTCATCAATGTTTCCTCCTTCCTTATGTTTATATTATGCACTCATTGAGTGCATTTGTCAAGCTCTTTTTATAAACTTTTTTTTATTTTTTTGCAATAAAAAAAGAGGGCCTATGCCCTCTTATCTGTAGTATTTTGCAAGTTCCGCCTGTACCTCGTTGTAGTCTACACCTGCAGCTGCCACTCTCCTTACTCGGTCGCTACCAGTTCCCCAATCTTGGCCGTAACCATGCCAAATTTGATGTGCGATTTCTGCTGCCGTCAGACTTGTGTTTGAGCCTGTCTTTTTGATGTGACTCGCTGGCATTGCAGCTGTGACAACTCCACCTCTGCCGATTACGATACGATTTGCATTTGACACTTCGATTACTTCATACTCTCCACTTACAGCAAGGCTCGTGCCGTTCACGTCAATAGGATTTGTCACTACAACCTTGTCGCCTACTGCAAAACTGTCGCTTGGAGTAACGGTTGGTGCAATCTGTGGAGCTGGCGCAGTATCTGATAGGTTTGTGTGATTAAAGCCGTTCGATTTTATCAAAGCTGGATAGTCAATATTAGCGACATTGACATCCACGCGTCCTGATACGCCAGCAACACTACCATCAGAGCTATACTGCCACATACCACATTCGTAGCTTGGTGCACTTGTTCCCCATTGCGCTAGCCATAAATCATACTGACTAACATCACTGAAGTTGACCCTTGACTGTATATAGTCAGGATTGAGGTAGTTTGACATATAGTATCCGTACTGCTCCATTCTCTTGCAAAATGCGTCAATGATAGCGGTGTTTAGTGCTCTCGTTGGAGTCACTCCACTATCACGCATATAGCGCTCTGAATCATACTCAAAGTCGCAAGCTACTGGCATATCAAATGTGCCTTTGTATCTTTCTAGCAATCCTACAAATACGTCCGCGTTCGCTTTCGCCTGCTCTTCATTAAGTGCGTATATGAACCAATACGCACCGATGTGCAACCCTGCTGCCTTTTGCTCTTTCTACATTCTGCGAAAATCTCTCGTCCTCATATCCATAGCCGTAGCCAGCTCTTATCATTACAAAGTCTATTCCACTTGCTTTGACTTGATTATAATCAATTCCGCCATTGTGGCTTGATACGTCGATTCCTTTCATTGTTTCCTCCTATTCTAGGTCCTTGAAGTCTTTAACCTCTTCAGTTTTATCTAATTTTTAGTAGTTGTTTAAACATTTGATGCAGTCCTGTGCTTGCAAGGCCGCTAATTGCACCTCCCACAATCACCTCTAACGTAATTGACCATGTACTTATACATCCAAGTACCGCGCCCACGATCGCCAGTGTTGTTGGAATGTACTTGTTGTCCGAAGGCAAGTACATTTTCATCAGATATCCGATGATCAAGCATGCCACGAGAACAAGTGGCATAATAAGTTTTGGTATAAATTCAAGATTCATAGTTTACCTCCTTCTTGAATAAAAAAACGGCCTTTAAGCCGCAACGATTAACAAACTATTTAAACATTACAATTATCCTTTAATGGTAATTGCTTTACTTCATTTATGACTTTTTCAGCAGTCCCATTTCCGCCTAGTCTTTTATAAGGGATGTATAAGTAGTCAACAAGGTTTTCATACTCGTCTCGAGTGATGCATCCTCGCTTAATATAGCACTCTCCGAGATAGCAGATTCTGTCGTGCCCAAGACCGCGCATCATCATTGCATAGTCGCTCTTGCGCTCCATGTACCTCTGCACTATCATGCTTATAAAACTCCAAAGCCCCGTTGATGCAAATACTGCTATTATTATCGCTCTTTCCATACCTAACTCCTTTACTTATCCTTTTCGATTAGTTCCCAATCCGATTTTTCTGGGTTCGAGACATTCTTGTCTTTTAGCGATCTATATAGTTTGTTGTAATAGATTACCATGTCGCCTTTTTTGTAGGTTTTGTCTGCTGCCCAAAACTCTGCACCTTTTATACCACTTGTCATAATCGCTTGCGTTTCCAAGTTCCTCTTCAATCCATAGGTTGCGATCATTGAGCGGAATATTTTCATATGTAGAGTTGTGTGCCTTTAGCGAGCGATAGAGCTTGTCGCTGTATACAACGTAGTGACCTGGCGGATAGTACGAGCACACCTGCCACCTTTCTACTAAAGACAATATCGCTTTTCTATTTTTTTCAAGCTTGAGCAGTGAGTTAATCAAGAGATTTAAGGACTCCAGTCTCTGCTCGTCCAGGTTCTTCGATGTATCTACTATCTTCGTTATACTTGACAGGTCTTTTTTTCTGCCAATATTCCGAACACTGTATTCCCATCTTCTCTTGTTGCAGTGAATGAGTATCCTCCATTGGCAGTTTTTATAATGTTCAATGCTTTCATTTATTTGTACCTCCCATAAATTCGTACGAATGGCAGCTCTTCAGGAACTTGGTTCGCTGACACCCCTCTATTTTGCATTAAGTGTATTATCTGGATTCTGTCTGTTTTTGCGACGGCACCGCATGTAAATATTCCTGCGTTGTAATGCCCTGTGACTTGTACATTGTTAACGGATTTAAACAATTCGTTTGGCAATATCAAATCTCCAATCCATCTAAACAAGTAGGGATTTACTTGTGTCATATTTACAGGCGTAATTTGCTTTATTTGACACGATGCCTCACAGGTTCCATCCGAATACTTAACCACTTCAAACTGGCCTAGCTTTTTCAATTTTAATCGGTACTCTTAGTCCAAGCGTTTGTAGGACTTTACCAAGTCTTACATCTCCACTTTCTGTATTTGTAAGCAGCTTGATGACTTGTAACTCTGCGGGTTTCAAGTCGTAAGCGACTCCTTTTCCACTAAATTCCTTATTAAATCTTGTCGGTATGTCGATTTCAAATAGGTCCGGCTGCTCTGCAACTTTTCCTATTGCCATACCTCTTCCGCTTTGATTGTAGTCAACTAAAGTAAACGCCGTTCCTATTGGCATGGTATACTCAGTAGTTTCAAAGTCATCTCTAAGCGATACTTTTATTTCCCATGAATAATCTCCATGGCATGGAAGAACCTTGCTGCCCGATGTTTTAAAATGTGCTCAAAACTTCAGTTTCCTGCACCCCATCATAACTTCCTTGCCTAGTCAGCTCATACTCGATTATCTTTGTATTTTTTTGTCATTCACATTCGCAATATCAGCACTATACTTTATGTTGACATAGTTCCCAGCTGCATCCGATTCTCCGTTTGCTTTACATCTTTCTACCTTTACACCCGTTAACACGGGTGCATGCCAATCTATTATTTGCAGTTCTTTTGTGACCGTGATTGTGGAATCTCGACTGTCTGTGATCGTTGCTTCGATTGTTATCTTGTCTTTTTGTGGAGTCAAACTTGACTCGTCCACTGATGGTGATTCTCCATTGATTTTGAGCCGTTCATCTTTTTTTGTTGCCCTATATCTGTACTCTGGCTTTACCGCTATTTTTATTTTAGATTGGTGCTTTACATACCCACCATACTTCTTGTTGCACTCGGTTTCGTCTTTGTCTTCAATCGTTGCGCTAGGCGAGCATATCAGATGATGGTTTTTACCGTAACCAGTGGCGCGTCAATTCGCCCAAGATTTGTACTGCCGTTAAATGTAAAAACCCTTATAAGCAATTTGATATTTGAATCAGGAAACTTGTCTTTCCACGACTCTGGAAGTGTCCACGATGTGTCGGTTTGGATTTTATCCGCTATTTTTATTAATGAGTTAATATCATTATTAACCCCAACATAGACGTCGTGTGTAAATGCAGTTGATTTTCTATGAGTATAGATGTCAAACGATTCTCCAAATGTCACCGTAGATTTTGATGTTGTCGGAGAAGATGCACGTGGTATAGTTGTTAGCGTTGCCGAATTTGACGCTGTAAGTACACCTACAACCCTCGTATCAAAGCTTGCGGATGCATATAGAGTTTTTGAACCGTCTGGGTTATGCGGAACCCAAACCCCAACACTATGTATTACCTGCGAACTTCCATTTACTCTGTAATGTCCAGAGAATGGATAGTTAACTCCATTTACTGTAAGTACCCCTGTGCCGTTAGTATGCTCTGCATAGTAACCATTTGATGCATGTACAGACAGATAAACTGCCATATAGCTTTGATTATTAACGATGTCCTGTTGCCCAGGGCTGAATTGTATTGATAGCCAATATCCCATTTTAATTCACCACCTTTAAGAAGCTTTAGATTTCCGTTTTCTCGCGGGATGAACGCGAACTTACCTAGTCTAAGACTGTTTATAAACTCACCATCCACTGCGTAGAATTGTCTATTTTGCCAGTATGCGATTTCCGCTCCATTTTCTATAAATTTAATCTTGTCGTTCTCGATTTTGAGCGTAAGGGGATTACCTTCCGCTCCAAGTACAATATTTCCATTTTCAAATCTTATGTATTTGCGTATTTTCTCAAACTCTGCCGTACTTCCTGCGATTGCTGCGTCAAGATTTTTGCTTAGTCTTTCGAAGTTAAAATAAATGCCCTCGGTTGTTTGCGTGATTGAACTTTTTTTATCTCACTTATGATTTGATCCACTAGCATGGATCTCGACTCTACTTGCTTTATAATCGTATCTTGCGTTTGTGATATCTTCGTTGACGTTTCCTCCGAAAGCGACGACACCTTACTATTGATTGATGCATTAGAGTTAAATCTAATGCTTGGCCAACATCCGCAGAAAGTTTATTTGTGGTAATGGAATTTGCAACAACTGCATCTCCCATGAGTCCATCAGCCGTGGCAGCTGTTTTCCAAATCCACTCACCGTTTTGCTTCTTTTCGTTAGAAATAAGCATCTTGCCAGCACCAATATAAATCACCTTTGACGGATTTTTGATTTATTTGTCTATCAAAAGAATATAGCCCTGCAGGCAATCCATATTCGTTGCCGGCTTTTAAGTCGTAGTTATACCCATCTTCGCCAAAAATATTGTTTAGTGATTTTTGAAAGAACCTCTTCTCTGACGGATGTGATTCGGTTGTTGATTGTTTCTTGCGTTTTTCTTAAATTCGTTTCTGATAGACTCATCAAAGCTTTTTGCCACTGTTCCAAACTTAAATGTTTTAGAGCCATCCTGTACAACTTCTTTTTATAATACGTACCTCTGCAGCAAATCCTATTTCATCATCTATCACCTGAACTCTGTCTCCGAACGAGCAATCAATATTTAAATTAACAGCCTCAACTGTGTACTCTGCTTTCGGTTGACTTAACATTACGAGCTCTTTTTTTGTCGTTTCCAGTAATTTGGCTTTATCGGTCTCCTCTTCGTCAACAAAGAAACCGAAAATGTGCTTTTTTTCGTTTTCTTTTCCTACTCCATATTTTTTTCTTTTTGCCTCAAGATTTTCGACATATGATTTTCCGTTGTTTATTTCTGCAAAAATCTATACGCCTTCCATATCCGCCATCTTCTTGCTCTTCACCTTTTTCCAAATCCGTATAGCGCGGTGATTATTGAGTCTGAAGATATTCGCCTTGTAAATTTAGTTATATTCTTTCCAAATTCAAGTCTGCTGATTGACCTAACTCCTTGCTCTCCGATAACGAGAATCCTCTTCGTTATATCAGCTCCTGACATTTCGTATTCTGCATGCCATTCTACGTTATAGTCTTGTACTACCTTGCCTAAAAGCTTCAAACGCAGAAATGTGATAAAAGCTGTTTGTTTGTGTGTGGCTTAAATCGTAAGTCGGAATAACTTTAAGCGTCCATCGAGTATCGGTAAGCAAAGATTCTATCGTCGCCTTTACATTGCCTTGCGGTCTTTTTGTCAACGACGGGTACTCCTTCAATTTCTTTTAGCGATTCCTGGCAATAGTAGCGATATTCCTTAGTATCTCCGCGACTGTATTCGGAGTCAATGATGATGAATTCCAAAGGCTTTTCATTATCGTTGATGATAACTCTATATCCTTTTTCAAAATCAAGCTCACTGTCAAACTCTAGAGTTTTTAACTTTCCGATTTCTTTTTGTCAGCTCATAGATTTCATCTATTGCATTGATTTGCTTTTTCGTTTCTATCGTAAACAAAAATCATAGCGCTATCACCTCGCGATATGTCGTGTTTGTCGCACCATTAGATACGAGCATTACCGTTTTCCCTTTTTCGAAGCTAAAGAACCTGGAATCCGTACTTAGTTCAACATGCTTTCCATTCTGTGTAGCAGTCTTATTTTCAAGATCTATGATGATTGCGCTTGTGGTATTAAGTGCAGTCATCTTAAGCGTATGCCCTTTACCGTCCTTAAGCATCACATTTAAAGCGCTTGGCACGATAGATATGGTTGCAAAAATCTGTACTGATAATTCCTTGATTGTCTATCGTCAGCTTGCCGTTCTTCTCTTCGCCGTACCACAGCCCATCAAGGTTAACAAACGTCAATGATAGCAGCCCGTTTTTAAACACGTATTCGTCTTCTGCTTCTGCAAGAATTGCTCTACAATACTTGCCATTTTCTATAAGCGAAATAGGGCTATCAGAAAATGATAGCCCTACAATTTCATCTATTTGCTTTTTGTTTCCGCCCTCGACAATTTGTCATGAATCCTTATCTTCAGAGTTACTTCCTTTAACTGTCTTTTTCTCCCTTGAACGCGAGGCTGCCTATTTGCAATTTCGTGGTAAAGGATATCATTTGACAGTTTGCTATACTCTATCGATTCGATTGTGCCGAGCTTGTGCAACTGTGTGCTGTTTATAATAACTTCATTGTTTATCATATCAAGCCTCCAGCAAGCTTGCGTCTATTTGACTCAAGAGCAAGCCTGCGTTCTATTTCATCCGCGATTTTACGGATATCTGTATCATCTCTAACTGTCATGTTTGCAATATTGATTGTGACACTTCCGTTAGGCTGCGTTGGATTAACTCTTTTAACAGCGTCGTCCAAAAACTTGTCTAATTTGTGAGTTGGTAACACCGCCTCTCTACCTGCTTCTCCGACACCTATAAGGCTAGGCTTATCAAAGATTCCGCCTTCTTTATACCAGCTTACACCTATTTTAGGTGGAAACGATTTGCTCAGTGGATTGATTGAGCCACTGATACTAAAATGTGGTAAAGGTAGATGTGGCCACTTAAACCTAAAATTAAACAGTCCCTTGATTTTATCAATTGCAGCCTTTACTAGATTTGCCGCTCCATTTACAGGCGTCATTATGGCATTTTTTATCCCTTCCCATACGTTCGCAGTCGTCTGCTTTATGGAGTTCCAAATATTTACGAATGTATCTTTGATTGCATTTAGCTTATCTCTTGCCGCGTTGACGATAGATCCAAATATTGATACCATCGTATTTTTTATCCCGGTCCAAATCGCTGGAAGCAAATTTGCTAATCCTGTCTTAAACGCATCGATAATTTGCGGCAATGCTGCAATAAGTGCTTTTGCAACAACTGGGATTGCTTTCACAATTTCAATAAATAGCGTTATAGCTCCCTGTATTAATATAGGTATTAGTGTAGGCATCGCATTTATGAGCGTTGTCACAAGCGATGTGAATCCTTGTATCACTAATGGTATTATTTGTGGTAATGCATTTACTATCGCTTGAAATAATGTTACGGCACCATTAACTAGTATTGGTATTAAAGTTGGCATTGCGCTTACTAAACCATTTATTAGTGTCACGAATCCTTGAATTAGCTGTGGTATTATTTGCGGTAATGCATTTACTATTGCCGTAAATAGTGTCACTGCAGCATCAACAACCATCGGCAGCATTTTTAAAATGGCATCTAACACTTGTGGGAGTAGCGCCACAATTCCATTGACTATGCCTGGCAACTTGCCAACTATATTAGTTATGAATCCATTAATCTTGCCGCTCAACTCTTCTACACTTAATCCTGTCTTGGATAGTATTAATGCAAGAGCTGCGATTGCAGAGATGATTAGTATTATCGGATTTGCTTTTAAGAAACCAAAAACGCCCTTTAGTCCTGCTCCTAAACCAGGCATAATTTTAGATAATCCACTAAAAGCTAAGCCCATTTTTGTTACAAGGCCTCCAACAATAAGTAGTGTCGGTGCTATGACTGCAAATCCACCACCGATTCCAGTTATTATCGCGAGCGTTCTGCCACTCAAATTTGAAATTATTCCCATGAAATGACTGAATACCTCTTGGACTTTTGTGATTGCAGGAACTAAATACGCTGCAAGCTTTAGAACCAATTTGCTGAAAAAAAGCAGTTGTTGCAATAAACTTCATTATATCGATTTGATCATTAAACGCATTTGCTTGATCTAAAGTTTCTTGATCAACAAACTTTATTTTGTTCTTTTTCATCGTGTCTGTCACAAGCTTATAGGTCTTGCCCATGTCCTCAATCATCGGATTTAATGCAGTTGCACTTTTCCCAAAGATTTGCATCGCTAGTGCATCTCGTTCCGTTTCGTTTGACATGGTTCCAAGTTTTTGGATGACTTCTTGAAACACTTCATCTTGATTTCGCAAATGTCCATCTGCACCTTTGACATTAACCCCTAGCATGTCAAAAGCTCTTGCAGCATCCCCTGTTCCCTGCGATGCTGATAACATATTCTTCTTGAGTTTAGTCTGCGATTTGGCCATGTCTTCAACTGATACATCTACAAGATCTGCGCTTGCTGCATATAGCTGTAGTTGTTGGGTGTTTATGCCAGATGTCTTTGACAGCGTATTTAAGTCATCAGCTGCTCTTCCAGCTTTTACTGCTAATGCTCCAAGTCCTCCTGCGACTGCTGCTCCTAGCTTGGATAATGGTGCTAGTGCATGGCCAGCAGCTGTAATCTTTCCGCCTACGTCCTGGAACTGTGATCCAAGTTTACCGAGTGGTGATATTGCTGCTTCAGTCTTTTTGAGCTCCGCATTAAAAATACTTTTGCTTGTGATTCTGCTTGGATTATATTTCTGCGCACCTCCATGTATTCACTCGATGTCTTATCAACTCCGGATGCATCCAGGCTTCTTTGCGCTTCCTTAAACGCCTCAAGTTTTTCTTTCGTCTGCTCAATTTTTCTCTTCAGTTCAATCTGCTTTTGGCCGAGCAGCTCTATATTGCCAGGATTGAACTTCAAAGCCTTGTTGACAGCCTTTAAAGAGCCGTCTACTCCTTTGGTTTCGTCCTTAATTTTTATTCAAGGCCTTGCTCAGCTTTGTCGTCTCTCCCCTGAACTCAATCGTGATACCTTTTATGTCTCCAGCCATCAATTACCTCCCTAGCGCATCCCAGTCTGCTTGCGTTGCTTGTCGCACTGTAGGATTTGCGCCTTCCGCTTTATCCCTATCATTCATCTTTTTCGAACTCGTTATATTCGATGCAGTAATCAACGACTTGCCCTATTTCCATTTCGGTTATGCCTTCATAACTTAGCCCTCTTGAAATCGCACCAATTAAGATTCCATCTGTGCTGATTTTGTTGCGGTTTCTGCTTTTGCCATTTTGACCATGTCCTGAAGGCGTTTTAAGTTTTTTGAGCTTACCATTGATTTTGTTAGTAGTCCTGCTACCGCTGGAGCTATAAGGTCAATAGGAAATTCTTCCTGTTGTTCCACCCAGTTTTTCGAATGGTACTATCTCTTCTCCATTTTTTTCTTGCGAGCGTTTGCGTCCATCGCCCATACAATCTGTAGAAATGTAGTTAGCTCTAACCCTGCTAGTGAAAGCATTGCTGATTCCACTTTATCGGAATCCATATTTGCAATTTTTTTTCTTGAACTGTCTCGCCCTCACTCTCTCCGAGCATATTGATTGCTATATCTACGCCTGCTGAAATTAGCGGCAGAATGTCCGGGAGAATATCTCTCCCGAACTGCCCTCTATAAATCAGCAACCAGTTAATTGAACTATCGATTTTAATGGAATTATCCTTATCGATTTTTATAGTTTTGATTGCCATATATCCCCCTACTCGTTTTTTTAACAGCCGGAATGGTTGGTGCGCTGAATACTGTTTCGTAACCAGTGTCACCCTCTGCATATGAAATCTTGATAACACCTGTTTTGTTGTCGCCTGTAACTGTAATCGGAAGTGTCTCCTCTTCAACCTCTTTGCCTTCCTCGATTGTCTTATGTTCTCTTTTAATTGCTCCTAGTGAGGCATTGAAGAAGATATGTCTCCTTCTATTCTTGTCGCCCTTCCTTCAAATGCGAAATAAACCTTTTTTTGAAACTCCTCCCTTGATTTGAGCAATCCCTCCATCAGCCATTTCCTTGAAGTTGAGAAATGCTGTTTTTGAACGCGTCAGGAAATAGCGCCATGTTAAGCTCTCCCGTCATGCCGTTATCATTGAAGTCGCTATAGTAGACGACGTCATCGGCAAAGAATTTTGATTCCTCTGAGTCTGCGTCCAGGCTTAGCGCTCTCATTCCTGGAACTGCCATTGATGGCCCTAGCTTTGCGGCTCCGTGTTCGTCAAGTTCGTATATTCCGATGTGAAAAATTTGATGTACCAAATTCAACTTTATTTTTTTATTCATGTTTCGTTCCTTTCTGATCTAAACTTCGTAGTAGATCACGTATAAATCCTCAGACTCTATATATACGTCTTCAGATTTCTCGTACAAAAAACCACCGTCAAGCAAAAGCTTTTCGATGGTTTCTTCCTTTTCTTCGTTTTTGGTCTTGAAATAATATTCTAACCTGTACTTGTTAGCTTTGTGGTATTTTGTATCATCAGCACTTAAAGACTTTTTGCCCTGCTCCTAAATACACAATAAACGGTGGCTTCGGAGCGTTTTTAAACACTCCATATGCCACCGGTATTCCAGCTCTTTTTAGTAGATTTTGAAATGTCATAGCTTCTCCAATTCATCAAGCAACATTTGCTTTGCTGCACTCTCTGCCGGTTTGATGTGAGGCCTTGCTGCGACGCGTCCATACAATCCATATTGGTTTTTTGAAATGTGTCCTCGCTCCAGCAAATGAGTCAAACTTCCTTTTTTGTTGTATACTATAGCACGACCTTGCGAATTGCGTTTCAGGGTCCAGCTCTTAGCATAACCGCCTTTCTTTCTCGGACTTGTTTGCTTCAGCACATTAACTGTTTGCCTAGCCACTCTTTGGATTGCTTCATCAGTTTTTCCTGTCGAGCTCGCTAGAATAATCATCTAGGATTTTTACTCATTTGAACTTCAATAGAATCACACATTTCTTTCGAACCTTTCCTTCACAGTTAGCTCTATGGTGTTTTTTTCGCGATAAACGTCCTAATCACGTCATATAGCTTGCCTTCGTATCTAACAATCTTTTGATTATCATAATCGTAATAGTCAGCTAAAAACGAGCTTAAACTCTGGCTTTTAATGATACAACAGCGGAATTGTAAAACTCTTGCTGTCCGATTGATGTTCTTTTACAAAAAACTTCCGTCCATTCATACCCTGGTACTTCGTTTAAGTATTCATCTTGCGTCAGTGTTTCTTTCCCCAACTCTGCTATTTCGTTATACATCAGACACCCTCTTATTTTTCCTCAATCCATCTGCGTGGATTTCGTAAGCTCTATGATACTTGTCAATGAGCCGTTCATCTTCTGTCATTTGCCAATGGCAATAAATGCAAATTGCCCTATTTACCAGCGCATTATCTTTATCATTTACAACATCTTTTGCTACACCCATTCTTATTAAGTCCATTTCTGCTGCCGTGATTGTTGATTCAATTTCTGCATCTAATTTGTCATGCCTTATTCTAAGACTGTTCTTGACAGATTCCTTTCTGCTAACCATTGATTATACTCCTTGCTGCGCCAAAAATTGACTTATTATCTCCGATTTTAGTGTCGCTATGATGCCATAATGCCTCTCCCCTGCTATCTTTTTGATCTGTTCGATAGTCAGTGCGTTAAGTTCCTGGTGCGTGTACTTGTGCGCACTACCCGCCAAGGCGGCAGGGGATTTTATTCCCCCGGCTTAAATGTAACCTTGACAAATGCGTTAGGATTCTCGAGCCCACCATCAAAGATTTCATCACCTGTGATGATTGTGTTTTGCAGTCTTTGCTTCGAGCGACTGGAATATCTCAAGCGGTGCGTGTGTGTTTGCAAGCAGTGCGCCTTTGACTCCGAAATATGCCACGTTGTCAGCAAGATTGCTGTCTTTTTTTACTGTTGCGCCGTAGATTCTACCCTGTACTATAGGATCCGCCATAGGGTTTGGGATGAATGCCTTTGTGCCGTCTCCATCCTTTATCCCTGCAAGACCTGTCCATATAGTCTTTGAGTTTGCATATACGACAACCTCTCCATCTGCATCAATAAGGCTCATGATTGCTCTGATTGACTCATCAGAGTATGTCTTCTCTGTTAGTATATTTGCAGCCGCTATGCCCGAGTTATCTACTTTTGTAGCTCCTGAAGGTGCAACATTATCAAGTCTTGCGATTAGCACCTTTTCCTTCGCAACTCTAATTCTGTCTGCAAGGTGCTTTACTAGCCAGTCCTCGAACGCATCTATGCTCTGGAACTTCATCTTTCTCGTGATTGTGACATGCTTTTTAACCTCTACTCCAGTTAGCGGAATCTGGATAAATGCATCCTCTTCATCCTCGTTCGCTGTGCCTTCGGCAACACCAGTTGCATCTCCAGCTTTAATTTCTGTATGTCTTACGAGTGCAAAACCTTCCTCGATTCCAGATTGTGTAGCATCATCAAGGATTGGTGAGTCGTTGCGTACAAGGCTTGTTATCTTATTTACAACCGTTACAGGTACAACCGCACCAGTGTTTGCTGTTGTAAATGTAAACGCACGTGTCTCCTCTTCAGTTAGCTTTCCAAATAGATGGTTTCCTCTCTGATCAACGGCAATGGTTTTCAGCCATGCTCTGCGATACACCTCACTGTCAGCGCCCTCTGACTCGTCCTCAGTTGATGCGCTTCTCTCTACGATTGTTGCTCCGCTCACACCGCCATTAATCATCGTAGCTTCTTTAGTTCTCTGCTCAAGCTGCACGAGTTCTTTTTCCCTCTGTTTCAGCTCTTTCATCTCATCGATGAGATTTCTCACCTCGTCAGCGCTTTCGCTCTTTGCTACAAGTGCATCAATTTCCTTTAATCTTTCTCTTAATTCCTTTAGATTCATTACTTTTCCTCCATTTTGATTCTTTCATAGTTATATTTTTTTCGCGAGCAAGGCTTGCCGCCTTTATGCTTTCCGCTTTGCGCAATTCGCTTTCCGCTGCAAACGCATTTCTCGCTGATATTTCAGTAGCATCGTATGCTGGGATGTCTACTACAGAAACATCATAGAGCTTATCAATCTCTAAAATCTTTCTTAAAACCTTTTCTGTCCCTGTTTCCGCATCCTCGGTATATACATACTCTGACTTTCTGACTGTGAATGCAAATGACATCTTATCGAGAATTCCTCGCTTGATGTCACGATATAGGCTCTTATGACCCTCGTCATCTTCCCATAGTTCAGTTTCCATGCTTAGCCCTCTATCGTCTTTGAATAGTTTTAAACTATCGTTTCTTGTACGTGCAAACACTCTTCCGCAGTGATTCATGTTGAAGATAACATCGGACATGTCAGCGTTATCAAGAGCTTTTGCATCTATAGTTTCCCAGATTTCCTGATTTCTGTACTTGCAAATCAATGTTTCGCTATCGAAAACAACAGGTCTTCCTGTGATTGTCATGCGCTCCTGTCCTTCCTCAGCAGTCTCTCTTGTCTCAACTTTTCCAATGTTAAAATCTCTAAACTGCACATGTTTGTCTTCAATAAGACGTTTAATATTGTCAAGTTCTGCCATTTAATTTTCCTCCTCTTCACTCTCTTCATTTTCTACAGTTTGAGTTCCGACTGGAGCTGTATCCAGTCTCCTTATAGGTTCATCTCCACCTTGTAATGGTGGCAAGTTCAGCGTCCTTCTCCATTCGTTTGGAGTCATCGCTCCTCTGTCTACCATGTTCCACAAATTGAGTTTTTTTCGGTTGTCGACATAAACTGAATTGTATTGGCCGAGAATACGATATAGTTGTCAAATCCTTTTTCGCGTTCGGTAAACACCTTGCTTGTAAGTTCTATGGATAATTCCATCAAAAACGGCTCTATACGTGATTCGTAAAATGCCTGCATTTCCTCCGGAGTCTGCTTCGCCATCAAGATGCTGTCGTTAACTCCGTAATATCTCATGATATTTTCTCGGAATTCTTTTATATTTGCGTAATTGCTTACCTGCGGACTTGCCTTCAGCTCCTGGTATTCGTAAGAATTGTCAATTGTTGCAATGCCACCCTCATTTGAGATATTTAAATAGTCTCTTACAAAATCTTCTTTGACTTGCTTTAAATCTCCAGGATCAAGCATGGATTTTGTTGTCTTTAGAATACCTCTTAAATTTGCTGTACTCTTTATCATATTCGAGAGGCCCTCATTTGATGTGTTGAGCATTTCGAGTGTATTTAAGATTGGTGAGTTGCTATCTCCTGAGATGTCATTTTCGTTGTAATCCTTTCGCAGAACCGCAATATCATCCCAATGAAATGTATAGCTTCTGCCTGATTGAGTTTCGAACTTGATATACAGGTTATTCGTCGGACTTAATACTCCTTCAAATGATGTGTAAGGCATTGGATAAAATCCAATAACCTTATTTCTATCATCGCGAATTATAATTATAAAAAGCTGTATTCTTGAGCTCTAGCATCGTTCGAATTTTTAGAGAAAAGCTACGCCATTCATGTATAGGTTCGGACGATCTCTTAGTATTCTCTCTAAACGCTTATCAGAGGAATTTGCCTCTGCCTTTGATGTGTGATAAGCTATCGGTCTTATGCACGATCTTATAAGTTCCGATTCCCACTGATTATTCCCAAATCTTGAAAATATCGCTCTGTAGCCTCCTATCTCGATAAATTCTCGTAGTTGCGATATTTTCTTTTTGCCTTTCCAAAAAAAGTTACTAAAGAAGTTCATTTTACCCCTTTCTTGCGACATAGCGCATAAATTCCTCTTCATGATTTTTTTAGACATGTGTATGCATTCAATGCTGACACTGTTCCGTCTATTCGCCTATTGTTTTGCAGTTTAACAGGCATGATAGACTCTATATTGTCGCTATTACGCGTTTTGACGCCCGTGTTTAACAGGCAGTATAAAAACATAGGATTATTCTGATACACTATGTTTTGTGCCTCAAATTCGGCCCTGAGCTGCTTCATCGGATATGTCCACGTGTACGCCCCTTGCGCAATCTTTTTCTAACTCAAATCCGTAATTGTTAATCATTTCGTCTGCCCAATAGCCGGCCAGTGCTCTATCATATCCAATCCAAAGTGGCCTTATGTTATGCTCTTTAACCATTTTGTAAAACCATAGGCTGACTTGCGAATAATCAACCTGCGTTCCTGGAGATACTGTGAGCCAACCTTGCTCTGCCCAAAGTGCATATGGAGCTTCCGGTTCTTCTTGGCTCATGACATAATCAAGTCTCTGTTGCGGCAAGAAATATTGCTGCAATAGATACTTTTTAGGATCATCTTTTTTGCAGACAATAAGACTTGCACACGTAAGGTCTGTTGTTGCTGATAAATCGCATCCACCAATAGCATACGAATTTTTCAAGATATTTTATATCTGCAACCTCTTCATTTTTGTGCAAGTTTCGGTGTTAGCCATGCCGACTGATTGCTTTCCTGCGCAATGTTAAAATCTTTGGTTAAAACAGTTGCTTTATATCCAGGATCGTTTTTAGCTTTATTCACCGAGTCCTCTAAAAATTCCCTGCTCTTTATCGTTCCCAATCCAGGATTTGCCATAATCCAATATTTTGGATTAGTCCACTGGCTTTCGTTTTCTAACGCGTAATATAAAAATAAAAAGCGATCGTCTTTTGCGTCGCCTCTTAGTATCTTTTTGCCGTATTCGACTTGTGCATCAAATATTCCTTGCCTTACGAAGTTGTTTGTCGAGATTGCCCATAGCATTGGTTGTTTTCTGGCCATACTTGACTGAGATTGTTTCATGTCATCGTACGGACGTCTGCTTGTGAGTGCTCCCAGCTCGTCAACAATAACGCATGATGCGTTGTATGAGTCAAGCTTCTTGATGTCTGTCGCAAGAGGTTTTATTATGCCGAAATTACCTCTGCAGTATAAATCAAATCCTCTTGGTTTTATGTGTTTACGCAATGCAGGTGATTGCTGCACCATATTTCTTGATTCGGTATATCCCTTTTTAGCTTGATCCAGCTTTGTGGCGATGAAGTATACTTCCGGCGCTCCCTCATCATCGTTTATTAATGCATCAAGTGCAATCGCTGCGGCTTCTGTGGTCTTACCGTTTTTACGTCCTTCAAAGCAGTTCACTTCTCTATATTGCCTCAGATTATCATCGTCGACCATACCATATGCCGCTTCGAACTTTGCTTTTTGAAATAACTCAAGCTGCAATGATGCTCCTTTGTCCCCTTGTGACTGCCTGCAAAAACATCTCCATAAAGTCAATGTGCCTGTTTGCAATGCCTAAATCAAGATGAAACCTGTCAGGCTGAACTGCTCGATTTGCCAAAAATCTCGTACTGTCTTTTTGATAAAATCATTAACTAATATTTCCCCTGAAAATATAGCATCTGCATACTCAAGAATATAACTCATCGCCTCGCGCCATGAAAGCAAGAAGTTCGTCTTGCTCGGCGCTTGTCTCCCCTCTACTTTCTGCTAAAGTCTTTATTACTGTGTTGTAAGATTTTTATCAAATTGTTATAAACGTCTACTGCAGCCGCCTTTTTTTATTTCCATACTGATTTTCGCCATTTTTTTATACGTCTCTATGATTCCATCTCGCTTGATTATCTCCTCACATTCAATCAATTCTGCGTGTAAAAATGCTGCTCGATCTATTAACGATGTGACTATGTCGTTGTCTGCGCCTAATATTTTTTTCTAAGTCTCGTTCGCTCGCGTTTTCTAACGCTTTCTCGTTTTTTTCTCGTCGTAAATTTGTATAAATTTTTCCCAAATGTACCACACCCCCTCGTGTGCGCGTTTATGTTTACATCTGTCCCTCTCCCTCGGTCCCCCTATGGGCGTTACCCCTATTTTTGAAGGGGGTTATGTATTCTGTTCTGTCAATTTTTTAAAGTATTTATCAACCATCTTGTGTTCGTAATCTTTATCTATACGTTTGCTGTCATTTGCAACTCGCTTATGACACTCTGCCTTGCTAATGTCTATTTGAATCACTTCCGCATCTAGTCTCTTTGCTAATGCTTCACGCTCAAATTTATTTGGTAGTGTTGCCGCAATCCATACATGCTTGCAGTCTATCAATGCGTCTCTATCTTCTACTAGCCCATAGAGATACTCTCTTAGATTTAGTGCTAGGCTTGTGAGGTTGCTGTACTTGCTTTCTCGCGGTTGCCCTAGTGCATCTTTAATTTTATCTAAATCTATAAGCAAGTCTCCTGGCTCTTTGTGTTTGTTGATGTATGTGCTCTTGCCTGATCCTGGTGCGCCTGACACTATATATACTTTCGTAAACTTCATTGTGCCGTTATCATAGTAATATCCATTCGTGAGTATCTTATCGACTCTTTCATTTGCGTGTAGTTTATGTCTGTGCTCGGCAAAGTGACAATCTTTGCAAAGGCTCTTTAGGTTGTCAATGTTCAATGCGACTCTATAGTCCTTTATATTATCAGGCGTCAGCTCAATAACATGGTGTACTTCTTCTGCTGGATGCATACACCCAGTATTTTGACACATGCCACCATCTCTTATCAGTGCTGCTTCTCTAGCCTCCGCCCAGGCTTTTGATTTGTAAAACGCCTTAGCCCATGCTTTTGCCATTTCTTCTCCATAACACAAAAGGCAGCCGTGCCCTTTGCCGACTGCCTTTTGTGCATATAATTTCTTAAGAAAGGAGTGAATTATCATTTCCTCACACTGTCATAATAATATATATTTTTTCTACCGGTGTGTCGTGTTTGCTTTAAACAAGCTTTAAGCCTTCTGCAACTTTGAGTATAAACTTTGATTTGTAATGACCGTATGTCGCACGCTCTGCGTCGGCAGGGTAGCGATCTCCTCTGATGATGTTGTTCCATATCCCTTTTCTGTACTCTTCCGGAATCATTTTTATGGCATCGTCAATCACTTTAATCTTGTCGATGTATATAGCTCTTCTCTGCGCCTTTATATAGACTTGATCTATTATATCCCCGCTCCGTGGCATCCCGTCAGGTGGTGCGGGCGACTCGTCTAAAATATCCTGCGCGTTCTCTTTCATGCGAAAAATAGTCTCTTATCTGCCAGAGTGTTGTATGATATACAGCATTAGGCAAAATATATTTATTGTTTTTCTGTCTCTGATAATCTCTTTTCATATCGCGTCCTTTCTGTGCATGTTAAAATTCCTCGAATAAATCGAGTTGGTCATTTCGTATCGTCCTTTGAGATTCAGCCTTTACTTTTTTACCTCTTGGCCAAACCTTATACTTTCTAGGTGCGTCTAATGCGATTTCGACATACTCTAAGTGCTCAACCTTTGTGAAAGGGTGTTCGTATCTTCTCACGCTATCTTGGTCGATGTAATATCCAGGCATTGGCTTAGGATCATCAAATAGCTCAGCGCCACTTACAAATTCCCTCTTCACTATCGGCTTAACCAAATTTCTTGAAGTCGAATATCTTCTCTTGTGTGCACTCTCTTCGGTTCTGAATGTCTTCTGCGTTTCTTTTGATGAGATAGCTCGCAAGCCTGCAATAGTTTCCTGTCTTGTCCAGTGCAGACATCTTTATCCATCCTTTTGACCACAAATCATTTACAGCTTTTACATTCACTGTGTTTATAACAAGGTGATGATGAATTCTATGATTTTCGTATTCTGTTACAGCGATATACTTTAGTTCTATACCTTCTTTGCGTAAATCACGTCTCAACTTCTTCAAGAAGCATTCCAAGTCTTTTTTCGCCTGAGTGTTGCTCGGTGCTGTATCGCCATAGGTTAATGTGAAATGACCGCTACCATATCCAAAATTTGCAGCAAGCAATCTTCTAAGGTTTCTCTCAGCAATTCTGTCATTATTCTTTTGTACTTTTTCAGAACTAGGATTAATTCTTTTCCCACGTCTGCCTCTATGGTTTCCTGTAGGCAATTTTAGTATGTGATCTATCATGCGACCTGCTACACATGTTTCCCTTATGATTTTCTGCTCAGCCATAATTTCCTCTTCAGCGATTCCCTTTTTATTAATACTCTTATCAAGCTCGAATGCGAGACTTTCACTCGCGATGTTTTTCTACATATATATATGTAGTTTTTTTATAATGACATTTTGAACTTATCGCACATTGCTATAACTTGTATTGCTTCCATAGCCGCATTGACTGCGTGGTTTCTTATTCTATCGACTCTCTTCTTTTTGCACGTCTATATCTTCATCTCTTCTTATGTAAAAGCCACCAAGAGTTCATTATCTTTTCTATATCATTCGACTCTTCCGCGAGTTCCTCGAGCTTCTTCAAGCAGACACTGCGAAACCTTCGTGGTCGCTGTGGAATAGTGAGAACTTTTTCATTTGCGGATTCTAATTCTTTTTCTCGCGAGTATTTTCGATTTCGTTTCTCATTTCTATTTGTTCCTTTCGTGGTGCTTTATAGCCCTAAAGGGAAGCTCTTGCTCCCCTTTAATCTTCGTATATGATTTTCATTCCAAGTTGCAAGGCTGTTAGTCTTTCTACACATGCTCCTTTTGAGCCTTCCCAGTTTTTTTCAGCATATAGATTGCCTTGCACATTTTTTTAGCAGTCTCAGATCTATGTCCATCATTTCGTCATACGTCAGTTTTGCGCTTTGATATGCCGACTCAAATCTCATTGGATTAACGATTCTTTCGTATTCTGCTTTAAGCAATTTTTTTCAGCTTTGTCAAATGTCTGCTCTTGCATCTTCCTCCTTAAGTCCTGTAATTGGTCCTGAGATATAAACGCTTCTGCATGTATTACATTTCTTTGCTATCATTTTTTTATTCCTCCTGAGCTCCGGCGTCTCATATATGTTGCCTATAACTTCTAACCCATAAAAGCCATACATTGTCTTCGCACAAGTCTTCTATTTCGAGGTTTTTTTCGTTTTCTTTTGTCTTTTTGGAGTTTGCTTGTAGTCAACTAGAAACCGACCATCTGCATAATATACTTGCCATTTCTTCCAATCTTCTTGATTCTCTGATGCTGCGCTTAGCAATATATCTCCCTCATATATTTCCACTCCGTTTTTATCTTTTAACCCTGTTGATTGCATTAGAATTGCATCTTGATTAAAATAATTGTCTTCTCCGTAAGCACTATAAAATACTCTAAAAGGCTTTGTTGAGAAATCAATCGCTGTCACATCATTCATTTTCTTTAATATCTTATCCCATGCTCTAAATTTTGGTATCATTTCTCACCTCTTCAATCGTTCCGCATCTATATCTATAAGTTTGCACCAATCAGGTCTTTCAATGTCCTTTCCAATTTGAGACCGTAGTACTTGTGTGTACTTTCCATTTTCGTTAAAGTCGATATTGCATACACATCCGTATGTATTCTTGATATTTGATTTAAAGTCTATAGGATTCAGCACTTCTTCATCTGACCAAAAAGGTTTGTTAAATTGATGTCTGCCAAACGGACATTTATTACAATGTTTTGGAATTTCCATGGGAACTTTATACATCTCTATTCTCCCAACTTTATATTTTTCATGCTTAAGAATCTCTCGAGCATGCCCATAAGTTCCTCTTCAGCTAACTTGTGTCCTGATGTTCCTATAATGTTTGTCATCTTAGGTTTCTTTCTGCTTGCATAAATCTTTTTCGCCCTTTTGATATACGCTCCAGTTATCATCAATTGCTACTCTCATGATTAGCCTCCTTTAAAAATATTGTTTTGCTTTTTGATTTTTTTAAATAACATCCGAAGCATACAGCGATTTCCTCTTCACCCATGTCTGTGTAAAATGCATTATTATGACTAAGTTTCTTCCCACATAGAGCGCATCGAATTCCCTCTTTCTTATCCCTCATTACTTGCCGCCTTTTTCCCTTTTCGCTAATAAGCGTAAGTATAACCAGTGTTGCGCAGATCACTATTGTTATTTTTAGTGCCATGTCTATTCTCCTTATAATCTCTCAATCTGATTTGACATTATCTGTCTAAGTGCCGCTTTCATTTTGTCGCCCTTTTTCTTGATCCTCTGCAGCTACATCCTCAATAGAAGCCAGGCAAGAATTGAACGATTCTTGTAATAGGTCTGATTTAACCTTGAATATAGCTAATGCTTTATTCTCACTATTTGCCAGTGCTGTCTGAAGTTTGTTTATAACACTCTGTGATTCCTCATACTTCTTTGTGATGTCCTCCAACGACTTGCTCGTCTTTGCTTCAGCTTCCTTTTGAGCTTCTGCTTTGGCTTTACTGATGGCTTCTTCAATTTTTTTATCGCTGCTATTCTTTTCTGTTTTTTTAACTTTTCTTTTTGTTTTCTGGAGGTTTGTCTCCGCAGCTTCTAGTTTCTTCTTTAGCTGTTCGATTTCCTCTTCAGCTTCAGATGTACTTTTGCGAGTTTTTCCTCTTCAGATTCTCTTCTGGCTTCTTCGAGCTGCCTTTTTAGAATTTCTATCTCTTCCTCCATGTTTGCCTGCTCTTCTTCCGTTGCTCTTGCATGTTCCTGTGCTGTTTTCTTTTCAGATTTTAGCCTGGATATTTCGTCTTGTAGTTCTCTGACTGACATGTCGCTAGCACCTTCTTTTTATGACCTCTTCCGCTACATCCTCCGGAGCGGCCAAAAGTGCCCAAACCTTTGAAATTCCCAAATCCGTAAACGTTTGCGTTTTTTTGAAAAAAATGCTATTTTTCATCCTTACATTTTTTTGAGACCAGCGCATCATATTTTTCGGCTTTTTCTTTTTGCTAAATGTTAGATTGTCCTTGCACCATGATTCAAACTCACCGTGTGCCAATCTTCCTTTGATCTCTATAAGCCTTTCACCTGCCTCTGCAGCAAGTTGTAGCCCTATGTTGCCTATGGCTTCCATCTGTTGGTATATTGTGTTGACCTCTATTGTCAGCTGCTCTGTCTCTCGTTCTTGTATGCTTGTGATTTCTTTTGTATTCTGTTTCTACTATGTTCATTACGATGCCTTCTTTCTCTTTTCTTTTGAATTAACTATATGCTTGAACCAGTGATTGCAAAACGCTTCTATGTCGTCTGACACAACCGCGTTGTACTTGCCTCTGAGCTGTATTATTCTTTTCTTATCCTGACTTAGTTCCAATGTCGCAAGAGGCTTATCAGGTTCATTTATATTTCTTACTGTGAATATGTAGCATTTTTCAGCTACTACCTTATCTCTATAAGTAGCAACACAGTGATGCATCTTTATTCCTTCAGTAATTAATTCTGCTATGCTATCAACTGGTCTTATGACAAGATTTGCGCTTGAGTATGTAAACTTCTTTATTTTCTTCAGTATTTCCCTGTACCCCTTCTCCTGAAGTTCTATCTGCTTCCGTTTTTTTCCTCATCTCGTCTTTTTATTTATTTCATCTGTTAGCTTTGCATGTGCATTTTTTTAAGCTTTTAGGATATAAATAATATTCTTCTAACGGATATCCTAGTTCTTTTAATTGATTTAAATAGTCTTTATAGTCGTATAGGATAAATCCATGCTTGGCGAGTTTCTTTTTGATTGATTATATATTCACTTATCTTTATCGGATTTTTCTTCCTTTTTGAAATATCTTAAACAGTCGCCTACACATGAAAAATGCTGAATAAAAACGTGTCCATATTTTTTTCTTCGATATCTTTGCTTGATATTTTTTTAGGAATTTGTAAGTTCCTATGTCTTCCGTGTTCTTATATCCCCATTGATTCAACTTGCTTAGTTCAGTTTTTTTGTAACGCCTAGCATCTTCTCCAGGCTATCCCTCTCCAATTTACATTGATATAATTTGCTTGATTGTATATGCGATCATCTATTATCCCCTGGTATCCAAGCTTCTTGAGATATTCTGCCTGTGGGTACTTGCTATAGATATATATAAGTTTCATTAGATGACTTTCATCACATGCATCGCGTATTCCTATATTCGCGTACTTAAGAAATCCATTAGACAAAGCATCCTGAACGCTTGAATGTATTGAACATCTATATTTTCTTAATTCTCTAGGAATAAAAGTTCTTATTCCTTTTCCCTTGTCTTTTCTAAAAGATGCTGACGGATTTTGAGCCCACCAATCTTTATACCAGGCTTCTTGTTTGTCTTTCGAAAAATACAGCACCTCGTCCACAGCCATCTCTGCCTTTACGTTCTTTATGTAAGCCCAGTTGTCTTTTTCGTATCTATAAAACACATCGACCACTGCTATCCTAATATCCGTATCTGTGTAAGTTGCAAATATTAGCGTTCTATCAACAATCATATTTCGCGTGTGTGGCCATGTTGCTCTGCGTTTTTCCACAACAAGGACAAGTTTCATAATCATCTGCACGATATCTGTTTAAGAACTTATAATCTTTTGCCACAGCTTAGGCAGTGTGCTTCTTTACTGAATCTGTTATAGACGATTGGATAATTTATTTCATCGTTAAGGTACTTTTTTAACTTTGTTGGCCATTTTACTCTATATGGTAGTTTCTGTTTTTCTCTATAGAAATCCATAACACCCTCCTTTAGAGTAGCTCCGTTATGTCAATGACATTCGTGGAGGTTTTTGTCCTTTTGTCATCTTCAGTTATTTCATAATAGGCTTCTGCCTTTTTCAAAGCATTCCTGATCAGATATATATGCACCGCTTCCTGCTGCACACTTTGCGGACCTGCTCTTTGCTTCTTTCCACATTTCATCACAAAAAATCCTTTTAGCGATTTCCTTTCAGCTAAAAAGCTTTGTTGCTACTGCATCTGTCTTGCAGATGTCAGTCAAGTGTTCCTCAATCATCTGCGAAAAATGCATCTTTTTATTGATAGTGCCTCTTCAGTGATCTTTTGCAATTGCACTGTTAATAAGTTCTTTGTTCATTTCTCTTTCCTTTCTTGTCAATGTTGAAATTATATGTACTTAAAACCCTGTTCTCTTAATCTCTCTAATCTTTTGAGCTGCGAAATGCAGCTTTTCTCTTCGTTGAGCAACATGTTCCCCCTTTTAGGCTGATTGCTCCTATATTGCCTTTTAACCTCTTTCTCTAAAAAGGTGATTTTATTGCGCAGTCGCTTGACCTCTTCATCAATGATGATGGTTTTATTGACCGCATGCCATGTACACCTGAATGTTCCTACATCGTATGTATCGCAGTTCTCACAGCAGTGTACGCAAACCGTTTCCCCTTTTTAGTTTTTGGACATTGTCTCATTTCTCTCGGATTTTTCATTGCCGCAAGTAGGGACAATTAAATTCATTAAGTCTTTTATTCATTTATATATGATTCTTATTTCCTTGTGATATACTAATTCTGTAAGTAATAATTCATATCGAAAGGAGTTTATTATGATTGTGAAAGTTAATGATTTGTTCTCAGTTGTAAAGGATATGAAAGATGATGGCATGGACTTTGTTGAACTTTCCTTTTTAGAAAAGGATACGTCCAACCCTGACGACATTATCCCTGCATCCATTTTTCTTTGAAGCCTGGTCTAAAAAGGACCCCGAGTGTGGTATCGGATACGATGATGTCTTCGCAGTTGAAGATTAATTCTAAAGAGCTGATTCATCGGCTCTTTATTTTTTTCTTCCGTCTTGAAGCACCATTTCGAAATTTATCACTCCGTGTTTTAGTCGCAACCTTCTTATCATCATTGCGATTTCTCTTTTATTCATAGAATTTCTCGTGTTACCATCAGGCACACTTTCTATAATTGCCGTCTTTATCATTGTTCCCCCTTATTTTGCTGAGTTTAATATGCGCTCCGCATATTGCTTTCCATCGTAGACATTTCCTGAGTTATAAACGCTTAATGCATCCTCATAGTTTCCGTACTTGTTTAGTAGTTCCGACAGTATGTCACAGCCTACTGTGATGTTCTGCTCTGAATCATACAAGTCGTTTACTCGAGCCTCTTCATTCTGTCTTTGTGCCAACGCTCCTGGATTTGCATGAGTCCAACACTTTGTCCATTATCGCCCTCAGCTGATGCAACCCATCCGCTCTCCTCTTCAATTAGTGCTTTTATAATCCTCGAATCTAATCCATACCTTTTGGCCATCTTGTCTATGTGATTGTTTGTTTCAAGTCGTGATACTGGTACCGGATCGGGCAAAGGCTTTGTATAGACTTCCGGATTGTCTATTGCTGTTGCTATTGCATTAAGTCCAAGCACTATCATTATTCCTGCAATAGCTGTCATTATCTTTTTTTATTCGCATATCTTTATCCCTCTTTTTCGAACGTTGCTATTGCAACTATCATGTTGTGCCAATAGTTTTCCTTCAAAGTCCCAGTATTGATATAAGTATCTCAATGGGTCTTTGGGTGTTCCTGCACCTAACAAAGCTGTAGTTTTTATAACCTTCATTACACATGCCTTTTCAGTTCCTCGGGGTATAACCGCTGATATCAAGTTCTTATCTTCTATTATCATCTTTATAAAGTTCTCCTCCCCGCAAAGACTTCTGCCACGTCGTCTACGTAGTACATCTTTGCCTTACCGCGTGGATCGTATTGCAAATCTTTTAGTAAAATGCTTGCACGATCACGGCTCATCTTTGTTAGTCTTGCTACTGCTGCAATACTTATCAATATCGAGCCGCCATTTCCTTGCAGCAGATCTTTTTTTGATTTGTGTCTTAGTCATTTGCGACTCCTTTCTGTTGTTGTGATATAATTCTGCTTATCCCTTTAGTTCTATTAGTGTTATGATCAAAAGTGTGAGGGCGAAACCTATGAAATACGATGCGAGCCAATCTTTCATTTTATGTTCCTTTCCGTTATTGTTACGCAATCACTATAGTTTAACTTTCTTTGATTCCAACCTTTCGACATATTCGACCAAGATGTATCTAATCACTTCATATGTCTGGTTTTCATCTTCCAAGACAGTTTTCAAAGCTGAGCTAATAGCATGCTCTGCTTTTTTTATTTGATTTTCATCAATAATTAGTCCGCTTGGCAGTTTTTGTGTAAAGTGATGGTTCCCAATCTTTCATTTCTTTCTCCTTTCGTGATATAATTTCATGAGGCTGTAACTTGTTAATCATTGCTATGTTTTTTCTTAGGAGGTATTACATGAATATGAATTCGAATACTATTCTTGCCGCTATTGCTATTGCTGCAATTTTTTCTCCTGCAATTGTTTCCATCGTTGACAACATATTTAAATTTTTTTAATAAGCCGATTAGAATATAAAAGAACTATAGGTCGTGATAACATTCTTCATACAAGGGATGTGTATGTGGAATATATGACTAATTCCATTAATGTGCTTGCTGGGCTTAATGCATTCCGTATGGATTATCGTTTTTCGCTAAACAAAGCACTTGCATTCTTCCCTGATATAGCAGTACCTGTATTAAGTGAGATTGATGATGCCATTAACTCGGGTGATTCAAAGCGTGGAATGTCATTAGTTGAAAAATTGTCAAATATCATGAGGGATTATTTGAATTAATAATTATTGCTACAGTCCCAAGTATTGCTACTCCTACTGCGTAAATGCCGTATATCCACCAATAATTTTTCATGGTTATCTTTGTTATCGGTATACATATGACTACTGCAAGCCATATAGCGAAGATTTGTTTCATCCTTTCTCCTTTCTTGCTTATCCACTTTATACTTACAATTCTTGTTCGAAGAGATACTCTGTATCCAGCTTTTCGAAGAATATGTTTCTGATAGATAACGCTTCTTTGTAAGTGAACGGTGTTTTTCCCTGAAATCTTATTTTTTACAGTTCTTTCAGAACACTGTAGTAATGATGCTATTTCTGATACAGTGACCTTATGCCTTACCATTTCTGCCAATAAGTTATTGCACATCTCCAGTCCTCCTTTCTGTAATATCCAAACTTGGAAACTTTAGATACATATTATATCCAACTTTGGATATTGTCAACAGATTTTTTTCCGAATTTGGAAAAAAATTTTGTTGACTGATTTCAAGTTAGATGTATATTTGTGTCATCAAGGAAAGGAGCTCTGTCATGGGTTTAGAAAAAAATAAAATATATAATGAAAAATAAAAGGACTTACTGCCGAAATGCTATCGCAAAAAAGTGGGGTGCCTAAAAGCACAATAAACAAAATTACTTCTGGCGTAACTCCTGATCCAAGATACGAAACTGTGAAAGCCCTCGCTAATGCCCTTGACCTTAATATTGATGAGTTGTCGGAATATCTTGGAATTGACGCTACAGATTATGTGCCAGGAACTATCGCCGCACATCATGATGACGAATATTGGACAGCTGAAGAGCTCGACGAAATAGAAAGATTCAAAAGCTTATGTAAAATCCAAAAAGAAAATAAACTATGAGTATCGGACAAATAATGAAAGATTTAAGAGTTAAAGCAGGATTGAATAAACAGCAGGTAGCTGACAGGTTGGGTATGCCGTATACGACTTATAACAATTATGAAACGGATGCACGACAAGTAGGCTCTGACACATTAAAGAAACTATCTAAGATGTATGATGTTACAATTGATTATTTGCTTGAAAATGATTATGTGCCAGGAACTATCGCAGATCATCACGACAATGAATATTGGACAGCTGAAGAGCTCGATGAAATAGAACGATTCAAGGCATATGTGAAATCAAAAAGAAAATAAACTTCTAAATATATTGACTAGGAGGTGGACTATGAATAGATATGAGGAATTGATTGCTGAGTATGAGAACGAGTTAAGCATTGAAGAACGTACTATGATTAATAAAGGTCTCTACTGCGACAATGTTGTATGGATTAATAGAAAAATGTCCACTGCTGAAAAGCTTTCTATTATTGCTGAGGAAATAGGTCATTACAAAACCTCTTCAGGCGATATATTAAAACAGGATAATATATCAAATATAAAGCAGGAATTACTAGCAAGGCGGTGGGCATACGAAAAAGTTCTGCCGCTTGATTTAATTATGCAGGCAATAACAAATGGATTTACTGAGGTGTATGATTTAGCCGAGCATTTCGATGTTACAGAGCTATTTATGCGTGAATGCTTAAAAGCACTATAGGTTACTGGATGTATAATTGAGGTGTCTATAAACTTGCACAAGTATTTGGTGTTTCGGTAGATTATCTAAGAGGATTTGAGAGGGATTGTCATGAGCGATAAATATTTGAGCCGATGGTTGTTGATGCTTCGGAGGTAACGATTTTAGGTGAATGTGTTGGTGTGTTCCACAATATGAAATAGGCTCGTGAACTTTGTTATTCGTTTAGCAATCTAATAGGATTGTTTTATGTAATAAATCTTAATTCGTATGTTTTTTATTAAGAAAGGAAGTAAAAAAATGAAAACATGGAAATTAGTATCAGGTATTTTGTCAATCATCCTAAGCGTATTTGTTGCTTTTCAGTCTGGTATGGCAGGACTTGGTAATGCTTTGGCTGATAACAACGAAGTGAGCGGTTCTGCGGGACTTTTAGTTGCAATATTGATGCTCGCTGGTGGAATCGTTTCTATTGCGGTTAGAAATAAGGTTGGAAAAGGCGGCAATATTGCACTTATTGTGATCTTTGGTTTAGCTGCCGTGATGGGGCTAACAAATGCAGGAAGCTATACTGATTTAATTATTTGGTCTATTTGGTGCTTGATTTGTGCTGTGCTCGCTTTTAATTGCAATTTTAAAAAAATCGTAAAAAAATAACTAATAAAAAAATGTTGTTTGTAAAAGCTGTTTAAATAGATTTGTGGATGAAAATGGTCACATTGACATTATACGAGATCTAAAATATAATATTTCTATGAAGTATTATAAAAATCTTGCCTATAGGGCATCATGGAAGTTCTAAAAAGTCTCGTAGAAATACGAGATTTTTTTATTTCATTTCGATTACTATTTGGGAGGTGCGTATGCCAAAAAATATAAGTTTGAAAAAAATACTTTAAAAATAGATGGCGTACGATATGTGGTTCGTGCCGATTCAGAGTTTGAGTTGATTCAAAAATACGCAAATAAGGTTCGTGACATCGAGGAAGGCAAAGTAACTCTTGCTGGTTCTACCACTGTTGAGGATTGGACTATGCAAGCGATTAAGGTTTATAAAAACAAGACAATCGGACCTAACTCAAAAAAATATATCAATAAAGTAAACTCCTGCATACTTGCACATATCGGCAAGATGCGACTTAAAAGCTAATTAAACCTCTTCATTGTCAAAATGTATTGAATTTTGCAATCTGGAAAAATCCAAATCGCTAATCAACGAAGTTTATCAAGCTTTGAACTTTATATTTTCTAAGGCTGTAGAGAATCATCTTATTGTCGAAAACCCTGCAAGGTACATAATCAAGCCACAAGGAACTAAAACACACCGCCGGGCAATTACAGCGGTTGAAGAAAAGTATATTCGAGAAATTGCTAAAACGGACAGACGATATTACTTATACCTTTTAATGCTTGATTGCGGATGTCGTCCATCCGAAGCGGCAGAGTGTAAAGGTATGGATATATTGCTTAAAGACGACATCCCTTTGCTGCATATTCGTGGAACGAAATCTGTTAATGCTGATAGAACAGTTCCAATCCCATATGATTTATATGAATTGATAAAGCATACGCCACCTTTTGAATACATCGCATGCTACAGTTCCGGAACTGCTATAAAGTACGAAAATCGTAATCGTGTATGGGCATCTTTTAAAAGACGACTAAATATCGCGATGGGATGCAAGATGTATCGCAATCAACTCATACCGCCTTTCCCGGTTGCTCCTGATCTCGTGTCATACTGCTTTGAGACATACATATTGTACTAATCTTGCACGAAGGGGAATTGACATCAGAATGGCTCAAAAACTTATGGGGCACTCCGATATATCATTAACCGCTAACATTTATACAAATCTTGACGAAAGCGATATACTTGATGTGGCGAAGATATTAAATCAATCAACGGTAAATAATAAAATCTCTAAACTACCATGATTTATGGTAGTTTTTTGTTAGGGTGTTGCACAGGGTGTTGCACACAAGAGGGCAATATAGGGCAATATAAGGCAATACAAGTTTTAAAAAAATCTGTTGAATTTAAAAAAATAAAAAAAGCCCTGTATTGCTTGAAAAATCAAGCAATTACAAGGCTTTTTTTCTTCTGGAGCTCCCGAGCGGGATCGAACCGCTGACCTGCGCGTTACGAATGCGCTGCTCTACCAACTGAGCCACGGAAGCGTATAAAAGTAATATGGCAACCCCTTGAAACTAGCGATTTGCCACATTACCTTAATCATTTTACTACATCATAAGAGCATCCGTCAAATGCTAAATCGAATCTACAAATTCCACGATATTCGCAATATGTACACGGAATCTCTTCTCCTGATTTCTTCGGCCTTATGTCGATATTTCCACCTACCAAATCCTCGCATAGCTTATCAGTTACGGCCTTAACCTGACCTTGCAGCTCCTCAAATTCAGCTTCACTCAAAAGAGCCTCTGTCTTCCTGAACTCTCCGTCCTTCTTCTTTGATAGAGCAATGACTTCGGAGCTTTCCTCAAACTCACCTGCTATGTTCTTGATAACCTCTGGTTCGTCGACGAGGATTCCCTTGAGCTTAAACTCACCCTTGAGCTCCTTTGATATCATCTCAGTAATCCCTGAAGGCCTCTGTCCGCTAACATCAATCTTAGGGGCTGATATTAAGAAATAGAATACTCCTGCTGGCTTTCTGCTCTTGCCCTGCGCAGCTGCAAGGTAAAGCATTAGCTGAAGTCTATATCCTGTTCTCGCCTCAGTCTTATCAAAGCCCTCGCGCCCCGTCTTATAGTCTATAATCTTTACGCGGTTTCCTGGAAGAAGATCCACTCGGTCTATCTTTCCCTCTATAAACACCTTGCCAGCCTCAGTCTCAACCTCAATTGGCGGAAACTGTCCACGCCTGCCGAAGCGTTCTTCGTAGTAACTCTTTTCTATCTTTCCAACTCTAGCTTGCTCAACAAGCTGCTTGCACACCTCAAAGCAAGCGGTTTTTGCTCTCTCTAGCCAGTATTTTTCGCGATTTGAGTTCTCAAAGATGCCTTCTCTATACTTGTGAGACACAGCCTCTATGTAATTATATACAAGGTCCCTGAGCTCGCTATTTCCTATCGTCTGCCAGCAGTCCTCGTCACTTAGGTGCTTAGTCACATGCATTATTGTTTCGTGATACAGGTCTCCGATTTCGCGAGCAGATACGGCAAATTCGCGCCTTTCCTCGGGTCTTAGACCATAGCTAACAAAATGCGAGAACGGACACTTGCTGAATTTTTTTCTATGCGAGAAGGACTTAGCGAGTAGCTGGCACCTGATGCATCAAAGCTCGTAACCTCATCATTTCTGCGCTCGCTATATAGTCTTTCTACAATCTCAGCAGGAAGCTTGCTCTGCACATTCTCAAATTCAAGTCCTTCTTCGATGCGCTTATATAGCTCTTCTTCATTTTGCCTTAGCCACCCAGAAACGAGACTCCACCTACTATCGATCTTACCCTCGTACTTAAAATTCTTAAGTGCCTCCGTAAAATGTCTTACAGTATTTGTCTTTCCACCTAGAATCGAAACTAGCCTTCCACTGGTAACAACATCCTCTTCTTCCCTGATTTCTGGAAACATCGTTAATAGGCGTTCTACGATTTCTGACCTTCTTATCTCTGCACCATCGGCGTCTGCCATGGAGTAGCCGACCCAAAGATATTCCTCAGGCTTGGAGAAATTCCTGTAGATTGCGAGTGTTTCCTCCATCTGACGCACATCCTCGCTGCTGTTTTTTATCTCTGCAGCACAAGTTATGTGCTTAAGCTCACTATCGCTAAAAAGCTGGCTCTCATTTGCTTCTAATGGTAATATGCCTTCGTTTGCTCCAAATATCAGCATAGCCTTAACATCGCCACACCTTGTTCTCTGCATGGTTCCGAGCAAAAATCTCATCAGAAACAGGAGGTACGACACCTACCTCCATCTGTAAAAAGCCCTGCCGTCAAAATAGCCGCAAAGGTCTTGCCACTAAATCTCTCATCTCCCATAAGCTCAATAATCTGCTCAAATGCAGAAATTAACATAGGCCAGATCTGTGTAGTTTCATCTGCCTTGCTCTGTATGGAATGCGAGCTTAGATTTTCTACAAGCTCATCTATGCGAGAGCCAATATCTGCTTTATTTATCAAAAAGTCCACATAGGATTCGATGAACTCCTTGTTTGTCTTACTGCTCTTATATATTTTCTTAAAGCCATCAAAAACGACTGAAATCTGTTCTCTAATTTCATTCAGCCTTGCAAGGCCCTCATCTCCATATTCAAAGGCTCCTTTGTAAACGGTGAAAACCACTGGTTTCCACGCACTTTGTACTTTATGGCATAGTTTTCTATGAAGTCAACATCCTCTTCATCTATTCCAATAAAGCCTGTCTTTATAACCCTGAAAACATCTAGCGTTCTCATGCTACTGCTTACAGCCTCTATCAAAGATACTACAAAGACCGCTATCGGTGATGATGCAATAGCTCTCTTTTTGTCTGTAAAGATTCCTATACCGTACTCCTGAAATACTCGTTTGAGAACCTCTGCACGCTTTGTTTCATTACAAATTACAACAATATCCTTATATCTAAGCTTCTTCTCCTCGAGCAAATCAAGAACAAACGAAGCCGCAGACTCCGCCTCGCTGTAGATATTGTTTGCTCTGACAATTTTTATGCCGCTAGCATCTGCACCCTCTTCATTAAATGGCGAAAAATAGTGACTTCTCTATAGCCTTAATCCCTGGTGCGCGCTCACAAAGCTTTGCGTAAGGGCTGCCCTTGCCGAGATCATGAACCTTAAACTCGACATTAGATTCCTTGCAAAGCTCTATGAGTCTATCACTCATATTACCCGTTATCTTAAATATTTCCTCGTCCTTGCAGTGCTCATCATAGGTGAAGAATATGTTGACCTCCTCAGCCTGCCTAATTATAGCTGCAAGCATCTCCAGATTTCGATTAGTAAAGCTATCAAAACCATAGATCCAAACGGTCTTTCTCTTTAGGCTCTCAGCCATATCTATTCCGGCCGTGTAGAGCCTTAAAAGGTCTTCTGCATCCGTATATTTATCCCTAATACTGTTCTCGTATTCGTCAAATATTAGCTTGATATCAGATAGCTTTCTCCTAGTCAGCTCATCGACTTCAGAAGCTTCATCGTCCATTGAATCTATTACAGTCTGTATGTCTAGATTTGCCTGCTTTGCCTTTGATATAAAAGTCATTAATGGACTCCAAAAATCCTTGCTTTTGGACAACGCCGCCAAACACCTCTAACCTATCCTTCTGCTCTGAGAGAATCTTATATAAAAGCATATATCTTCCATACTCGTCGATATACGTGTGCGGACTTCTGCCCGTCTCTTCGAGCACATTGCTTCCGAACTTCGAAATTGCGCTTATTTCAACATCGAGAAGCACATCAGTATCCATGCGGCTCATAGCCTGCTGCTCTGCAACTAGAGTGTACTGATCAGGCACGATAACTAGAGTCTCTTTGCGAGACTCCTTTATCTTTCCGTATATAAAGCTTTCCTTATCAAGCGATTCTCTGCTTCGATAGATATTTAGCATATCTTCTCCTTAATCAAAGGCTAAAAAAATTATAGTTTCATTGTGAGAGAAACCTTGCCCCTCTCCTTATCTATTCCGATTATACGAACCTTAACTGTATCGCCAACGGAAACGACGTCCATCGGGTGTTTTACAAACTTATCGCTTAATTGCGATACATGTACGAGTCCGTCATTCTTAACACCTATGTCAACAAAGGCACCAAAGTCTACGACATTGCGGACAGTGCCGCTCATCTCCATGCCTTCTTTGAGGGTCCTCGAAGCTTCTAACATCATTTCTAAAAACAACTGGTGGTGCATCTTCTCTAGGATCTCTGCCTGGCTTACGAAGCTCAGCAATGATATCCTTGACTGTAAACTCACCTATTCCAATATCTTCAGCCATCTTGCGTACACTCTCCTTCTCGGTCTTGGCAGGGTATGCTGACTTGATCTTATCGTCTATAACCTGCACCCCGCCCTTAATGTCGCTTTCAGAGATTCCGATTTTCTTCATCAAAATTCTGCTAACCTCATACGACTCAGGGTGCACTGATGTCGAATCAAGCACCTCTTTTCCATCGCTAATGCGAAGGAAGCCTGCGCACTGCTCATATGCCTTAGGACCTAGCTTTGCAACCTTAAGAAGCTGCTTTCTGTCTGTAAACTTGCCGTTTTCTTCTCTATATGCAACGATGTTCTTTGCCACGCTGCTGCTAATTCCTGCAACATAGGAAAGAAGTGATGGCGATGCTGTGTTTAGGTCAACTCCAACTCTGTTAACGCAATCCTCGACTACTGCACCAAGCGCTTCGCTCAGGTTCTTCTGGTTCATATCGTGCTGGTACTGACCTACGCCTATGTGCTTAGGGTCTATCTTAACCAGCTCTGCGAGCGGATCCTGAAGCCTTCTTCCAAGCGACATCGCGCCTCTTGTCGTCACATCAAGGTCAGGATATTCCTCGCTTGCGAGCTTTGATGCTGAATATACGGAGGCTCCACCTTCGTTAACAATAGTGTACTGAATCTGGTAGCTGTTCTTCTTTAGGAAGTTTGCAACTACTTCCTCGGTTTCTCTAGAAGCTGTTCCGTTTCCTATTACGATTACATCAATCTTGTATTTATCAATGATTTTTCTTTAGCGTTCTCTCAGTTCCTGCAATATCGCACTTAGGCTCAGTAGGGATAGATTGTCGTGTAAGCAAGTAGTTTTTCCGGTCTCGTCGATTACTGCAACCTTGCAGCCCTGTTCTAAATCCTGGATCTATACTAATAATTCTCTTGCCACGAACCGGCGGAACCATAAGAAGCTTTTCGGTGTTACCCTGCAAAGACCTTGATTGCCTCAGCTTCTGCTCTTTCGGTCAAAAGATTTCTCATCTCTCGCTCTACAGACGGCGCAATCAATCTCTTATATGCATCTTCTATTGTCTCGATAAGTAATGGCTTAAAGATAGAATCCTGCCTAATTACCTCCTTTTCGAGCAAACGGAGTATAGAGTCTGCATCTATGCTCACCTTAACCTTGAGCTTGCCCTCCTTCTCACCACGGTTTACTGCAAGAACTCTATGGTTTGGAATCTTGCATATCGCCTCATGCTTGCCGTAGTACATATCGTAAACGGTCTTCTCCTCAGCATCCACAGCTTCAGTCTCTATGAGTCCGTGCTTATAGTATCTGTCACGAACCTCGCTAATCAAATCGGCGTTATCTGCAATCATCTCAGCGATGATATCGCAAGCGCCCTGAATAGCCTCTTCTGCTGTCTCAACTTCCTTTTCGGGGTCAACAAAAGATTCAGCTACCTTAAGCACATCTCCGCTCTTATTCTGCTGCATGTAAATTATAAGTGCAAGTGGCTCAAGCCCCTTAGCCTTGGCCTTTCCTGCTCTTGTGGTCTTCTTCTGCTTAAAAGGCTTATACAGATCCTCAACCCTCTGCAGAATCTCGGCTTTCTCAATCTCTGCCTTTAGCTCATCTGTAAGCTTACCCTGCTCCTCAATACTGCGAAGAACTTCCTGTTTGCGTTCCTCGAGTCCTCTTAGGTATCTGAGTCTTTCGTCGATGGCACGAAGCTGTTCATCGTTTAGTCCTCCCGTAACGTCCTTTCGGTATCTTGCAATAAAAGGCACCGTGTTACCCTCATCAATCAGCTTAACCGCCTGCTCAATCTGTACCTTCTTGACACCGAATTCCTCGGTAAGTTTTACAATAATATCCATATAAATCCTTTTCTCTATTGATTTTGCAAGGTGCTGTAGAGCGCGACACAAATCCCCTACGCTCGCACCAAGCAGATTTTACTAACTACCCATATATTATACTAGAATCAAAGCCATTTGTGGCAAACTTTCCATTTTCCCCATACTAAAAAACGACCGAGATTTGCATCCCAAGTCGTCTTCTGAAGTTGGATTTACTTTAAAAAGCTTGAAACGAAGGCCTTTGTTCTTTCGTTTTGTGGATTTGTAAAGATCTGCTCTGCAGTTCCTTCCTCGACGATTTTTCCATCGGTCATAAATATAACCTGATCAGAAATCTCACGAGCAAATCCCATCTCATGTGTAACGATAAGCATAGTCATTCCAGAGGAAGCGAGCTTTTTCATTACATCTAAAACCTCTCCTACCATCTCTGGGTCAAGCGCAGATGTTGGCTCATCAAAGAGAATAATCTCCGGTTCCATCGCGAGCGCGCGCGCTATGGCAACCCTCTGCTTTTGACCTCCTGACAGGCTCTTAGGATAAGCATCCTTCTTGTCAGCAAGTCCTACGATTTGGAGAAGCTGCATCGCCTTCTTATTTGCTTCCACCTTGCTCATGCCTTTGACATTAATAGGTGCTGCTGTGATATTCTTTAGCACCGTCAAATTATTGAACAGGTTGAAGTTTTTGAAAAACCATAGCGGTCTTAGTCCCTAACAGCTCTGAGGTTATTTTCTGTGACAAGCTCTCCATCGATGTAGATTTCCCCAGAGTCCTTTTTTTCCAAACCATTTATGCAGCGAAGCGTCGTGCTTTTTCCAGAGCCAGACGAGCCGATAATGGAGGTGACCTTGCCCTCCTGAACGGAGAAGCTAACGTCATCTACGGCCATTGCACCGCCAAAAACTTTTTAGTTAAATTTTTTTACCTCAATCATCTAATCTGCCTCACATTTTCTTCCAATTGTTTTCTAATGCACCAACCAGCTTTTGATAGCGGAATTGTCATCAAAAGGTATACTAGCGCAGCGCCTATATACGCCTCAAAAAGTGTTGTAAGTTGAAGCATTCCACAGCTGTGCACTCCTTAGAATCTCTATGACACCAACATAGGAAAGCACTGCAGTCTCCTTAATCATGGTTACAAACTCGTTACCAAACGAAGGTATAACTATCCTTAAGGCCTGTGGAAGCACAATTAGTCTGTTTACTTGAGCCTTTGTCATTCCAATTGATAGAGCCGCTTCACGCTGACCCTTATCAACAGCCTGTATTCCTCCACGAATAACCTCAGCCATATATGCAGCACTGTTTAAGCCGCAAACTATAAAAGCTGGAATTAGAAGTACGCTCCACTTGAAATCCACATTGTGTTGCTGTAGAAAGTATGGTATTCCGTATGCTAAAACCAGCGCCTGAACTATCAGCGGAGTTCCCCTTACAATCTCAATATATATCCCGGAAATTACCTTTAAGGGCTTTTTTTCCGAAGTCCTCATCAGCGCCAGTACTAGTCCAAGAAGTACGCCTATAACTAGTGCAAAGAAACTCACACTAAGCGTTATTGGCAAGCCTTTCAGCGCAACTAGAAAGCCCTCAACATATAAACTCATACTTATTTTCCCTCAAACCACTTCTTGTATAGCTTCTCGTATGTTCCATCCTTTTTGATGTTTTCAAGACCCTTATTGATTTTTTCGAGAAGTTCTTTGTCGCCCTTTGCTACTGCAAAAGCGTATGACTCAGCGTCTAGAGTCTCTCCAACCGTCTTGAATGCCTTGTTTGCCTTAACTGCGCGGTCTGCAACTGGCTTATCGATTATCAAAGCATCCACGTCGCCGTTTTTAACCTGAAGAAGACATGTATCTACGCCGTCGTTAACCTTAACATCTTTGATTTTACCCTGTTCCTTTAGCTCATTTGCCTTATCTGCACCCTGTTGTACCAATCTGAACTGCAACAGTCATATCTGGAGTAAGGTCATCGATTCCCTTAATAGTTGTGTTGTCTGATTTTACTAGAACTGCATTTCCGCTGTCATAGTATGTATTTGAGAAATCAACCTTTTTAACACGATCTTCGTTTGCAGTCATGCCAGCTGCGATAACATCACAGTTCTTAGCGTTTACTGCCGGGATAAGAGCATCAAAGCCAAATGACTTAAACTCAACATCAAAACCCTGATCCTTTCCGATGGCCTTCATAAGGTCCATATCAAAGCCTACGATGTTTCCATCTGCATCTGTTGTATCAAATGGTGCAAAGGTCGGCTCTGTACCAACAACATAGGTTTTCTTTTTCCTTGTTATCATAATTCTTCTTTTTTTCCACACGCTGTCACTCCAACTACCATTGCTAGAGCGACTGTAAGCACTACTGTTTTTCTTAAGTAAATTCTTTCCTTTCATTTCGCTTTCCCTCTCAAGTAATTTTATACTTATTCCTTAAATAGAATTTTTTTATCATAGGGTAATTATACATTGTTATTTATAATTATGCAAGTATTATTTTATATTTTTTTCTTTTTTTATGTATAGGCATTTTTTTAAAACCCTATTATTTCAATACTTTTACAAGACTAAATTATTCATTTTCATTATATATATGCAAAAAAACTTTCTTCATATTAATAGTTTGAATGTTTGCCATTTGAATAATGAGAAACAAGGTGAATTAGTTAGTCTCATCTATGCTATAATGCATACTAATAGATAAAGGAGATGATTTATATGAAAGACAGAATTCTAGAGGTTCTAACTAAGCTTGTTGCCTGCGAAAGTATCAGCAGCACGCCAAAAGAGCCGTCGGCCTCAGTATATGTCAATGATTTTATTAAACAGATACCCTATTTTCAGGAGCATCCTGAGCTATGCGGTGCATATGAGATACCAAACGATCCCTTCGGACGCACGGTCCCATACGCACTTGTTTTAGGTAAAAGCCCAAATACCGTAATTCTTTCAGGGCATATAGATGTAGTTTCTACAGAAGTTTACGGTGATGCAGAGCCACTTGCCTTCACACTAGGCCCTGAACTAGAGGCTAAGCTTGCTACTAAGGATTTGAACGAGGTTCAGAGAAGAGACCTTGAGTCAGGCGAATGGCTATGGGGTCGCGGAGCAGCTGATATGAAGGGCGGTATTGCAATCGCCATGGTTCTTCTAGAGAAATATGCAAAGCTCGCCCAAGAAGGCAAGCTAGAAGGCTCATACCTCTTCTCTGCAGTTGCAGATGAGGAATGCTACTCAGCAGGAATGAGAGCAATAATGCCAAAGTATCTAGAGCTTAAGAATAAGTATTCACTGAACTTTAAGCTTTTGATAGATCCAGAGCCAGCATCTGAGGATGGCCCTGCACAGGTTCTCTCGCTAGGTTCAATCGGAAAGACTATGCCAGTTATTATGACTCAGGGAGCTGTTGCCCACATCGGTCACTGCTATAACGGTATGTCATCACTCAACATGCTAGCCGGAATATACCAAAGAACGGGAGGTAGCCTAGAGTTCGTCGACGTCTATAAAGATGAGTCCTCAATGCCGCTAAACTGGCAATATATGAGAGATATCAAAGAGACCTACGATGTTTCTCTACCATTCCGCTCAAGCGGATACATGACAGTGTTAAGCTTCAAGACAACAATTTCTGAGACACTTGCAAAGCTAAAGAAAATCTGCGTTGAGGTCTTTGATGAAGAGGTTAATAAGCTTAACGCTCAGTATCAGGAGTTCAAGAAGCACAACCGCTTTGAGACCAAGGAGAAAATCTACTATCCAAACTGCGTCTACACGGTTTCTGAGCTATGCGATAAACTGCGCGAAAAGGATGGCGCTGCCTTTGATGAGTTCTACAATAAGCTCTACGATCAGGCTAGGGATATGGTTGTCAAGGGAAAGAGTTATCCAGATGCTACCATCTACCTTATGGATAAACTTTTTGAGCTATGCGGACATAAAAGCAGCCAGTCGTTTTGATAGGTATGGCTCCACCATATTATCCTGCAACTCACAGCGACCAGATTGAAGGCCGCGAGGGCTACGGAAGCAAGGTTTTTCGAGTTTGCTAAGAAGCTTTCAGAAGAGAAGTTTGGACAAGCTTTTGACATCGGAGCACTACTTCACCGGAATCTCCGATAACAGCTACACATCAATTCCAGACCTAGACTTTGATGAGATAACAGCTAACTACCCTATGTGGGGAAGCGCATACAGCCTTGACTTTGAGGCGATCAAAGAAATCTCGGTGCCTTCTATCCTATACGGACCTATCGGCAGAGAATATCACCAGTGGTCGGAACGTGTTAATAAACGCAGCCTCTTTGAGGTTATGCCAGAGATGATTCAGAGCGTTATCGAGTTTGCTTGGGAGAACTAGAGCTCGCTTTGATGTAAGAAGCCAATCGGCGTTTGGGCAGGCTAGTGCTTGCCAGTAAGATATTGTTTTTTTAAGAGTCAAATTAGGGGCTCTTGAATATATGCATTTAAACAATGGGAGGAAAAAAATGAACGAATATGTAAGAAAGCGTATTGAGGAAATGTCCATCGACTTTACTTCAGTGCAGAGCGTTGTCGACACAGAGGGCGAAATCGTTATGGCGGAAAAGATCTACGACACCATGAGCGAGATCGATTACTATAAGAAAAACCCTGAGAAGCTTTACTACATCGACCTTAAGGACGATTTAATCGGCAGAAAGATTGTTGTTGCAGAGCTTAACGGTGAGAAGAAGCCTTCTGATAAGACTATCGTTCTCATCGGACACTTTGATACAGTTGGTATTTCCGACTACGGCCCACTTAAGGAGTACTCAACTCAGCCAGCAGAGCTAATTGAGAGATTCCGCGAGCTAAAGCTTCCTGAGGAAGTAAGAGAAGATCTTGAGTCCGGAAAGTACATGTTCGGTCGTGGACTCTTTGATATGAAGTCTGGTGATGCTATCATCATCGCTATTATGGAAGAAATCAGTAAGGACCTAGCAAACTTTGAAGGAAACCTAATCTATGCTGCAGTTTGCGACGAAGAAGGAAACTCAGGCGGAATGCTTAACTTTGTTCCTCACCTTGTTAACCTCAAGAAGGAAAAGGGCTATGACTACATTGCTATGATAGATACAGACTACATGGCACCTGCATTCCCAGGCGACCCAATGAAGTACATCTATGTAGGAACAGTTGGAAAGATCATGCCTACATTCTACATCGTAGGCAAGGAAACTCACGTAGGTGAGTCATTTGATGGACTAGACCCTAACCAGATTGCATCGCAGCTAACACAGAGAATCAACCTAAATCCTGAGTTCAGCGATACAGTTGACGGAGAGGTAACACTTCCTCCTATCACACTAAAGCAGAGAGACCTCAAGACAGAGTACTCTGTACAGATTGCTAACAAAGCTGTTTTGATGCTCAACTACGCAACTCACGACTCAACACCTGACCAGGTTCTAACAAAGATGAAGAACGCAGGTCATGAGATGCTTCCAGCAGGTTGTTGACACACTAAACGAAAGATATGCTATGTACTGCGACATGGTAGGCAGAGAGTTCAGAAAGCAGCCATGGGTTGCAAGAACATTCACTTACGACGAGCTATACAAGGCAGTTAAGGCAGAGCTTGGAGACGAGCTAGATGCAAAGGTTGCAGCATATATCGAAGAGCTAAAGAAGGATACTACTATTGACGTTAGAGACAAGTCCCTTAAGATTGTTGACTTCGTTCACGATCTATGGTCAGATAAGGACCCTATCCTAGTAGTTTACTTCACACCACCTTACTATCCACACATCCATGTTGATGATTCTACAGCAAAGGGCAAGGCTCTTATTGATGCAGTAAACGGTGCAGTTGCAAGCGTTAAGGCTGATCCAGCATTCGATTATCATCTAATAAGCAAGAAGTTCCTACCTTGCATTTCAGACCTAAGCTATGGTGCAGCTCCTAAGGATCCAGCAGTAATTGAGAGATTCGAGTTAAACACACCTGGTTACGGCGAAGGCAAGATTTACTCACTTCCACTAGCTGATATGCAGGTTCTTGACCTACCAGTAGTAGACATCGGAACTGTAGGAAAGGACGCTCACAAGTACACAGAGAGAATCGAGACAAGATTTACATTTGAGTACACACCTGAGCTAGTTTATCAGACAATACTTAACCTACTAAAATAGGATAAACCAAAGATTTTGAGGAGATCAAAATGAGAGCTCACGCAGACAAACTTTTTATAAACGGAAAAATCTATTCGATGGAGGCAGAGGGCTTATGCTATGAAGCCCTAGCTATCAAAGATGGTAAAATCGCCTTCATCGGTGATAATAATAGCGCGCAAGCTGGCTTTGATGCAGATGAAGTCATCGACCTTGGCGGCAAAGTAATGCTTCCTGGACTTGGCGATGCTCACCTACACTTCTTTCGCTTACTGCCAGACCTTCACAACAGTGGATCTTGGCGGAGTTAAATCAAAGGCAGAGGCCCTAGAGCGCCTCAAGGCAAAGGCGGCTGAAACACCGGAGGGCGAGTGGATTAGAGGAAATAACTTTGATCAGTCAAAATGGAACGACTGCGAGGATGAAATCCCTACAAGACACTGGCTTGACGAAGCGAGCAAAAGCGCATCCTATCCTTATAAAGAGAGTTTGCCTGCACACTGGAGTTGCAAACACACTTGCCCTAGAAAAGGCGGGTATAGGCAAGGGCTATGACTTTGGTGAAGGCGGTGTTGTAGAGCTAGAAGCAGACGGACATCCAAACGGAATCCTAAGAGAACAGGCAACAAAGATCTTTGATGACCTAATCCCTGATCCAACAAAGATTCCAGAGGTCAAAAACCGAGCTCATGGATAGAGCCTTGGCAGAAGCCTCTTCAGTCGGACTCACTGCAATTCATACATATGCAGCCGATATTTGGAAGTACACCGAAAGCTTTGATGACTACCTAAAGCTCGATCACGAAGGAAAGCTCCCTCTAAGAGTTAGCATCTACCTCGACACATTGTATAACAAGCCATATCTGACCAAGAGAGAAATGGAAGATCCATACCTCAAGGTTAGATATGGTGGATATAAGATTTTTTTCTGACGGTTCACTCGGTTCTCGCTCAGCCAAGCTTTTTGAACCTTACAGCGATGCTGCTGATACTGATGGCCTTCTCGTTCAGACTCAGGAAGAGCTAAATGAAAAGATGCTCACAGCCTACGAGATGGGGCTTCAGCCAGCGGTCCACTGCATCGGAGACAAAGGACTTGACTGTGTTCTAACAGGCGTTGAATATGCACTTGAGAAGAGCAGGGAGCATGGAATGACAGAGGAAGAACAGGCAAATCGAGATCCGTTCAGAATTATTCATGCGCAGATGGCAAATCCAGATTTGATTGAGCGTATGAGCAAACTTCCTATAATAGTTGACATTCAGCCAATCTTCCTGGCTACTGACCTCCACTGGATTGAGGAGAGAGTAGGAGCCGAAAGAGCAGCACACAGCTATCAGTGGAAGACTTACATAGAAAAAGGACTAAGACTTTTAGGCGGCTCAGATTGCCCTGTCGAGAGCTTTTCTCCATGGCACGGAATCTACGCAGCCGTTACCCGCAAGGACCTAGAAGGATATCCAGAAGCAGGCTATCATCCCAGAGGAAAAAGATTTCTGTATACGATGCGCTCTGCATGTTTACTAAGAATGTTCCTTATGGAACTGGTCAAGAGGACTACCTCGGAACGCTAGAGATAGGAAAATTCGCTGATATGGTCGTTATTGACCGCAATATCTTTGAGATTCCTGAGGATGATATAGCTGATATCAAGGTTGAACATACCTACCTTGCAGGTGAAGAGGTCTATAGAAGAAATTAATTTCAGATTTTTTTCTGTGGGGAAGAAACACAAATCGCTTAACTACAGATGAAATACACTATGCGCAAGTTATATCAACATTTACTTATTAAGAAAGGAGAAGCATATGTTTATAATCAATGCTTTAATTGCCTTTGGTAACTGGTTTTGGGGAATTCCAATTCTAATTTTGCTTGGATGCGGTGGTCTTTATGTAACAATCAGAGTAGGATTTCTGCAGTTCCGTCACTTCGGATATATCTGCTCACAGACATTTGGTAAAAATGTTTGCAAAGCCAGAGACCGATGATGGCGTATCACCATTTGCCGCTGCTTGTACAGCTCTAGCATCTTCAATCGGTGCTTCAAATATCGTCGGTGTTCCAGTAGCTATTGCTCTTGGTGGTCCTGGTGCAGTATTCTGGATTTGGGTTATGGCATTCATCGGAATGGCTACAAAGTACACTGAGGTAACACTCGGTCTAATGTACAGAGAAAAGAATGAAGCTGGCGATTTTGTCGGTGGTCCTTACTACTACTGCAGAGGACTTGGCAAGAGTGGTATCGCAAAGAAAATCGGTATCTTCTTCGGAACATTTTACGCTTTCGGACTTATGATAGAACTTATTCCATCAATTGCTTCACAGGCTGCATCTGTAACAAAGCAGGGTATCTCACTAGGAATTCCTGAACTTCCTATCGCTATCGCTGTAGCAATTATTACAATCGTTGTTTGCATAGGTGGCGTAAAGAGAATCGGTGATGTTTGCGATAAGCTCGTTCCAGTGATGGCTATCGTTTACATGCTAGGTGCTTTAGTAATCATCGTTAAGAACTTTAACCAGATTCCTAATGCATTTGCAGAAATCTTCGGATCAGCATTCACAGGAAGAGCTGCTTTCGGTGGATTCGCAGGAGCATCTCTAGGTGCTGCACTAAGATGGGGATTTGCTCGTGGATGCTATTCAAACGAAGCTGGTATGGGTACTGCTCCTCAGGGACACGCTGCTGCTAACGTAGATCACCCTGTAAGACAGGGACTCTGGGGCGTATTTGAAGTTACTGTTGATACAATCATCGTTTGCACAGTAACAGCTCTAGCAGTTTTGGTTTCAGGCGTTTGGACAGAAAAGGGAATCGATGCAGGTGCTCTAGCGCAGGCTGCATTCAGCAAGAACTTCAACCCAACATTTGCTAACTACTTTGTAGCTATCTGCGTATTCCTATTCGTACTTTCAACAATCATCGTTGTTACATTCTACGGACAGAGACAGGCAGAGTTCCTATTTGGTATCGGATTCAGCAAAATCTGGGTTTGGGTTTACATCATAGCAACTGTAGTCGGTGGACTAGGAATCGATCTAGGCGTACTATACTCACTAACAGATGCGTTCCTAGGACTCATCATCATTCCAAATATGATTGCTGTAGTTCTAATGGTTCCACAAGTAAAGAAGGCTCAGGACGAGTTCTTCAACACTCCTGGAAAATACTATCTAGCAGATAAGGCTGCAAAAGCAGCAAAGAAAGCTGCTAAATAGTAGGCTACAAGATCAAAATATTTTAAAAACCTTCTTTTGAGGTTCACTAATCAGTATATACTTGCGCAATAAGGCGGGAACGCGTTCAGCGTTCCCGTTATTCAATCTTTAGTTATTATTCTTTAGGAGAACGCTTATGTTTATACTCAGAGCTATTATCTTAGTACTCGCACTTTTTATGGGTGTATTTTTCACCATATTTGTACTTACAGCGATAGAGGCGAAGTCACCAAAAGTTTGAGAATTTCTCCCGTCGCATACACAAGGCGCTTCCAGAAAAAAACTCTGGCTAGCATTCTTTATAGGCTCACTCGTAATATTCTTATTCGTATTCTACAAATTCACAGGTTTAGAATACGTACGCATCGGGATATTTACAGGTCTTATATCTGGACTATTCCTATACTTCCGTGCAGGGCCCTAATATCAACAGGGAAGAGATGGAAAGAGATGCGCAGAGAAAAGGTGCAAATCCAACAGGATTCCTGAACTTCTTCCAGGGTCCTGATAAAAGCAGCTATCAAAAACAAGAAGCCTGCGAAAAAAACAATCCATACAAGAGTAAGAAGAACAAAAAGAGAAAAATAATTTAAACTACAAAGGACTCAGAAAACATGCTCTCTGAGTCCTTTTGATTCATCTTAAATATATTAGATATCGTCTCTGTTGATTGGGCAAGACATGCAGCGTGGGCCACCTCTTCCTCTTGAAATCTCAGCTCCTGGTATAGCAAGAACCTTAACGCCCTTCTTGTCAAGAAGCTCATTTGTAACATAGTTTCTCTCGTATGTAACAACAGTTCCTGGTGCTATGCAAAGCGTATTTGAACCGTCGTTCCACTGCTCTCTCTGCGCAGCCATCTTATCGTCTCCACCGCAGCGAATTAGCTCTACAGCTGGAAGCTTTAGAACTGACTTTAGGATGTTTGTCAGAGTATCTGTAACTGAGCTATATTTAACCTCGCCGTCTCTATCAAGCTCCATTTCAAATAGCTGAAGTGGTGCCTCAATCTCAGGATGTATGGTGAACTTATCGTAGTCTACCATTGTAAATACTGTATCGAGGTGCATGAAAGCACGAGTCTTAGGTATATCGAATACGATGACACGCTTGAATTCAGAGTTTCCAAGCAGGTTGCGAGCAAAGCGCTCTATAGCTGCTGCTGTAGTTCTCTGGCTTAGTCCAACTGCTACAGTCTCTTTGTTCAAAACTAGAACGTCTCCACCCTCTATTGAGTAGTCGTGATCGTAGTCATACCACAATCTGTTTTCACCACCTGAGAAGTCCTCATTGTGCTGGTACATATACTTGAGAAGTAGTGCTTCTCTGCGTCTTGTACCTGTGCTCATGTGGTGAATGCTTAAACCATTTCCTATGCACGCGCCTGGGTCACGAGTGAAGTAAAGGTTTGGCATAGGATCTAGGTAGAACGGATAAGATGAAGAAATGAATTCAGCAAATGAATTCGACTTGAAGCTTGGAATCTCATCCTTCTTAACGCCACTGATAATCTTTGCAACCATCTCCTTAGTTGGCATCTCGTTCAAATAATTGAAAACCGCCTCACTAGCAAACTTGCTGTTCATGTGGCTTTCTGCTATGAACTCCTTCAAAAAAAATCAGACTTAATCTCTGGATTTGCAAGGGCCTTAGCAGTCTCGTCTACGTAGTATACCACTTCTACGCCGTTGTCTCTTAGCACCTGAGCAAAAGCATCGTGCTCCTGCTGTGCAATCTTTAGGTATGGGATATCATCAAAAAGCAATCTTGCAAAGTTTTTCTGGAACTAGGCCCTCAACCTCATAGCCAATTCTATGAAGAAGAACCTTGTTCAACTTTCCAATCTCAGAATAATTATGTATTCCGGGTCTCATAAATTCCTCTCTTTTCTCTATATCAATATCTTATATAACTAAGATTGTAACATTGTTAAAAAAATTCGTCAAGCTATTCATTTTAATATGCAGCTTTGATGTGGTATACTTTTTATCAAAGAAAGATAGATTGAGGATGACTTATGAAGAAAAATCTTACTCATTGCAACAGGTGGAACCATCGCTTCTGTTCAAACCGAAAATGGGCTAAAACCTGCGATTTCACCAGAGATGTTGCTCTCATACATTCCTAATGCCTGCAGTAAATGCGACATTGAGGTAAAACAGATTTTTTTAATATAGATAGCACCAATATCCAGCTCGAGCACTGGATGCTCATAGTTAGGGAAATTGAGGCGAGCTATGACAGCTACGACGGTTTTTGATAACGCACGGAACGGACACTATGGCATACACAGCCTCTGCTCTTTCCTACCTGATACAAGGAGCATCTAAGCCTATAGTTTTGACAGGGGCTCAGAAGCCGATTTCAGACGAATTTACCGATGCAAGACGCAATCTCAGCGACAGTATCAACTTTATACTTAACGGCGGTCTTAACGGTATTTTTTTATCGTCTTTGACGGCAAGGCAATCTTGGGAACGAGGGCACGCAAGGTAAGAAGCAAAAGCTTTGCTGCTTTTGATAGCATAGGCTACCCTATCGCAGCTTTCATAGATGATAGCAGGATAATCAAATACCTCGAGGCGCCAGCCGTCTCATGTGAGGTGCGCTTTGCCGCTTCGATATCCGATTCGGTCTTCTTGCTTAAGCTGATTCCAGGAATTAGACCTGAGATTCTCGCTTATCTTGGTGAGCACTATGACATCATTGTGATTGAAAGCTACGGAGTTGGTGGTATACCATTCTATGATAAGAGAAATTTCCTAAACGAGCTTCAGGCTTTGACTGAGAAGGGCAAAATCATCGTTATCGCTACTCAGGTCATGCTAGAGGGAAGCGATGCCGAAAAATATGAGGTCGGTGCGCTTGCACTAGACAGATACAATGTTTTGCAGTCCTTTGATATGACTGTAGAATCCGCTGTGACAAAGCTCATGTGGCTATGTGCAGAGCATGAAGGCTACGAGGAAATTCGTGATGGTTTTTTACAAATGTATTAACCACGACCTTCTCTACGACCCTAAGAACTAGACAGGTATTTGAAAGCTAATAACTTAGACGGACGCCTGACACACTTTTGCGTCCATGTAGAATAAATTGGAGGAAACTATGGAATTAAGTCAAGTAAAAGAAAAAAACTACTTAAATTGCAGAGCCGCCTTAGCGCATACGCACACGCTATGGAAAGCATCAGCTACGACGGACAGACCGTTGCCCCAAAGGGCACAGCCGAAAACCGCGCGCACGCTCTTGCTGTGCTCAGCGAAGAAGAATACCTAATCAAAACAGGAAGCGAAACTGTTGCTCTTCTCGAGCTTCTAGATAACAACAAAGCTGTTTTTGACCGAAGAGGAAAAACCGCATGGTTCAGCTTATGCTAAAGGACATTCGCCGCATGCAGAGCATTCCTATGGACGAGTACATCGCCTATCAGGAGCTTGTTGTAAAAGCTGAGGACGTTTGGGAGGATGCCAAGAGAAACAATGATTTTGCTTCCTTTGCACCATACCTAAAGGAGATCTTTGATACAAATATTAAGTTTGCAAAGTACTGTGCACCAGACAAGGCCCCTTACGACTACTGGCTCGGTGAGTACGAGGATGGTCTCACCATGGAGGTCTGCGATGAGTTTTTCTCCAAGCTAAGGGAGAGAATCGTTCCACTAATCAAGCATATATCTGCAAGTGAGCAGGTTGATGCTTCATTCCTAAATGGTGATTTCCCAATTGCTAAACAGGAAGAGCTCTCTTACTACCTAATGAAGCTCTTAGGACTTGACCTAGCGCACTGCGGGCTTTCAACAAGTGAGCATCCGTTCACAACGAGTCTAGGCTCACATCTAGATGAGAGAATTACAACTCACTATATGGAAGACAGCTTCGTTTACTCTATGTACAGCGTAATCCACGAAAGTGGACATGCTCTCTACGATACAGGAGTTGATGACAGGTATCTATATACACTTCTTGATGCTGGTGTTTCCATGGGCATCCACGAAAGCCAGAGCAGATTCTACGAAAACCTCCTAGGCAGAAGCAAGGAGTTCATAGAGCTTGTACTTCCTAAACTAAAGGAGCTTTTCCCTTCACTAAATGACGTAACAGCAGATGCGCTTTATCGCGCAATTAACAAGGTTGAGCCTTCTTTGATCAGAACAGAGGCAGATGAGGTAACATATTGCCTCCACGTCTTGGTAAGATACGAGCTTGAGAAAAAAGCTTATGGCTGGTGAAATTACTGTTAATGAGCTACCTGAGCAGTGGAACAAGCTATACAAGGAGTATCTAGGAGTTGATGTTCCTAGCGATAGACTTGGCGTTCTTCAGGACAGTCACTGGGCTGGTGGTGCAATAGGCTATTTCCCATCATACGCACTTGGATCTGCCTACGGTGCTCAGCTTCTATCAAAGATGGCTGCCGAAGTCGACGTCAAAGACGCTCTATCAAAGGGAAGACTTCTCAGAGATAAACGCGTGGAACAGAGAGCACATCTGGAAGCACGGAAGCCTCTATCGCTCAGATGAGCTACTTGAAAAAGGCGCTTGGCGAGAAGTTCTCAGCCGATGACTATATCGACTACCTAGAGAAGAAATTTAAGGAAATATATAAATAGAAAATGACGGCAAAAAGCCGTATAGGAGAGAAATCATGTTTTGCTTTTAATCACTTTAATTTCAATGTTTTTAGATCTACAGCGCAGCCTTGAGTTCTACGACAAGGCACTTGGCCTAAAAGCCTGTTCGCGAAAAAGCACGGAGAGGACTTCACTCTAGTCTATCTCGGTGATGAAAAGACCGGCTTTCAGCTAGAGCTCACATACATGCACGACCGTAAAGAGCCTTACGACTTGGGAGAAATAGAGTATCATCTTGCTATGACGACTGATGACATGGAAGCATCTAGAAGGCTTCACGAGGAGCTTGGATGCATTTGCTTTGTTAATGAGGATATGGGAATCTATTTTATCGAAGATCCGGATGGGTACTGGATTGAGGTAGTCCCAGAAAAAAATAGCAAGTCCAAGAAAATATAAACTTGCAAACTATAAATCATTCGTCGATTGGAGAAAAAAATGAGAATTAAAAAACCCAAAAATCATATACTAAATCCATTATTCCAATTTCTTGCCGTTACATTCGGTGCTGTTCTCTTTGCGATAAACCTCCGCACCTTTATCCCTGCTGGAGGCCTTTATCCCAGTGGCTTTTCTGGAATTGCAATTCTTATTCAAAGGATTTGTGACAAGTACTTTGGGCTTGGCATCCCATTCACAGCCCTATACATTCCGATAAACCTTATTCCTATCTACATAGGCTTTTAAGTATATCGGCAAAAGGTTTACACTTTACAGCCTCTATGTAATCACACTAACCAGTATTTTGACCGATACCATTCCAAAGTTTGTCATTACAGATGATATGCTTTTGATCTCAGTATTCGGTGGTATTCTAAATGGACTTGCAGTTGTCGTTACGCTTCTCGCTGGTGCAAGTGGTGGCGGCATGGACTTCATATCGATATTTATGTCAGAGCGCAAGGGTAAGGATGCATGGAATTTGATACTGCTAACAAACTCTGTTATTCTGCTTACTGCGGGTTTTCTTTTCGGCTTTGAAAAGGCTTTATACTCAATCATATTCCAGTACTGTAACACGCAGATTATCAAGTTTTTCTATAAGCGCTACCAGAAGCATACTCTGCTCATCATCACCGATAAAACTCAGGAGATTTACGAGCAGATCCGCATCGTGACACACCACGATGCAACCCTATTTGTAGGTACGGGATGCTACGAGGGTACCGAAAGAAAGATGCTTTACTCTGTTGTAAACAGCGATCAGGTTTCAACTGTGATGAACATCATAAAGGAAATAGATCCTAAGGCCTTCATAAACTCTCTCAAGACTGAGGAGCTAAGTGGCAGGTTCTATAAACAAAAGAAGAGATAAGTAAAAGACGAGGACCAGTGGTTCTCGTCTTTTTGCTTTGATGGAAATTATATATATTATTAAAATTTAGGCTTGATTCTCCCCACGAAGAGTTATTATATAATTAAGAATAATTAAATACGGTTCTTGGATGTGATTTTATGTATGTGAGGTACTTGTCATGAACACAGAGAAAAATCGTAAAATATATATTTTTATTCGCTATCAGCGGTGATATTCAGCATACTGATATTAACATACTCTACAATCAAGCAATATATTGCGTGTTTATGGATTGGGGATATTCTGGAATTCATATATAAGCATTGTTTCGTTTATATGTCAATACTTTATATGTTCATCTTATCAATGCATTTTATGTATCGCTATCGAAAATATAAAACTGTGGAAAATATAAATACCTATATTTCTGCAAGAAAAACCTTGGTTATAACTTCTCTAATTGCGCTGGATTTAAATGTATTTACATTTGCATTCGTTGTATATGCCATGTATCACCCTGAGGCTTCGCTTCCGATACCTTTTGACCCTAACATTTTGTTCATATCATGTTTTATCTCTATAATAGCCTGGGGCATTTCTTTAGTCATGGTTATATGCAGTTATTTTATAGTAAGGAGGAAATAAGTCATGAGAAACAAAGCAAAGAGATTCTTTATAGCTTTAGTCCTTATAATTGCAGCCATCTTGATCCTTGTCTTTTTATAGCAAGTCTACGAATGCCAAAGTCGCAAACAATTTTTCATGAAGACTACCTCAAGATTTCTATGAAGGCAATTCAAACAAATCCTGAGCTTGTCACTGTCAGTAAGAAGGATAAAAAAATGGTGAGTTTAAGGATATAACTGCTAAGTTCTATATCGATTACATAACGGATATTCAAGAAGGTAAGTTCGACAAAGCCCTAAAAGCTGCTTTCTGACAAGGATAATTATGATATCTACTTTGAAAGCGGTCACACTGACCTGAAAGCCTCTTTTGGTAGAATTTCGCGATGGCTATGAAAAGGCAGGAATCAGGGAGAATCTTTCAATATATCCGCGAGGCAAAGGAACAAAATCTAAAAGCCTGCAAAGCTTAGTGAAGAGGATGAGGCAATAAAAAAATTTTTGCTCATGTTGTTTTTTTAACTTTAACTACAAGGACAGATACACAAAGTACATAGATAATAAAGACAAATACTATGAGCAATTTAAAGATGTTGCAACGAAAAACTGCATAGAGATGATGAAGCTAGAGCATTTTCCTTATGAGATTGAGGAAATATACGGTGCAGATAAAAAGTCCAGTGTATTTATCAAAGTCAAACCAGGCCCGGGTGGTGACTACATCGCTATAAGCTACCAGTTGCGAGATGGTACAGTTTATAAAATGACTCAAATCTTCGAAGCAAAGTGTAAAAAGGTTAATGGTAAGATGCTAGTCGATGAATTCCAAGAGCTTAGCACTGTTTGGAATGAGCTATAAAGCGAGAAACAAGTAAAGGAGAGCAACCGCTCTCCTTTTGTGCTAGGGCTGTGTATTATAACAAGTTTTTCATAAAAAAACAAATGATACAATAACTTATTTTCTTACTTCCCAGAATCCACCTCTATTTGCTCCGTGACGTATCAAACGCCCCTCTTCACGTAGAGACCTAATTATTCGCTCAACCTGACGACTAGATAATTTAAGTTTATCTGCAATTTTTACTGCACTCAGTCTTGGATTATTATCCAGAAGATTCAAGATTCCCTCTTCCGTTTCTCCGACATTTTCTCCGACATTTTCTCCGACATTTTCTCCGACATCTACTGCATTCATTAGAATATCTTCTAGCGCAGTCTTTATAATCTCAAGCATGAACAAAACAAAATCATTTGCATTTTCATTCTCATTAGAAGCTCCTATTGCATCATAATATGCCTGCTGATTATCGTGAATTAATGATTCTATAGGTACCCATGCAAAAAAACGGCTTCCATTTCGATAGAATTAGAGTATGCCACAATCTTCCGGTTCTACCATTTCCATCAAAAAACGGATGAATAAATTCGAATTCATAGTGGAATAGACAAGATTTTTATTAGTGGATGTAAATTGCTTTCTTTAAGCCATGTAAACAAATTTCCCCATCACTTCTGGTATGTAATTTGACGGAGTTCCAGCATGAATCAACTTTTCCCCATCATACACGCCTGCATTCCCACTTCTAAACATGCCTGACTCCGTTATTAAGTCTTTAGTCATAATTCTGTGAGCTACCAATAGATCTTCTATGGAATAAGGGTTCAGTCTATCGAGCTTCTCATATATCTCATATGCATTTTTTTACTTCCTTGATATCTGATGGTGGCGCTAGCACTCGCTTGCCATCAATAATATCTGTCACTTGCCCTATAGATAGTGTATTTTTGCTCAATTGCAAGTGAAGAATGAATCGTTTTAATACGGTTTTCTCTTCTGAGTATTGGGTTTGTGGTCAAACCTTCATATACAGAAATTTCTCCACTCAGTTCTGCAATTTCAGCAGCGAGAGTTGCTATCTGCTCATTCATTTCAAATGGTGGTTTGTAGTTTTTTTCATTGTAACTCCATAATGATTTTACTATAAAAATCATCTAATCTAAGAGACCTTCCATCACTTTAAATAGTATAACACAAAAGGAGAGCAATGCTCTCCTTTTTCTATCGCTTAAATACGATTTTGACCTCCAACCATTGTCATGACTGGAAGAATATCCTTAATTTCATCAGGATTTACCGTGAAGATGTCCTTATCTAAAAAGTACCATATCAGCTAGGTATCCTGGCTTTATGCGACCTTTGATGTCTTCCATAAATTCGCCGTAGGCACTCTCTATGGTGTAGGCATCTATTGCCGTTTCTACATCAACGCACTCTTCTGGATAGAATCCACCCTCTGGCCTTCCCTGTCTATCTTTTTCTGGTAACAGCCATATAGATATTAGGGAATGGGTTGCAGTCCTCAACTGGGCAGTCGGTGCCGTAGGATACATGCGCGCCCTTCTTTGCCAGACTTCCGAAAGCATATGAGCTTGAAGCTAGCTCTCGCCCAACTAGATCATCTACAATTTTCATATCGTAATCTAGGAAGATTGGCTGTGCAAAGACGAGAATGTTCAGCTTTGCGATTCTGTCAACGAGCTCCTTGCTAGTAACCTGACAGTGAATTAGGGCATGTCTCAGCTTGTTTTCACCGTCTACAAAGGCTTTCTCGTAGCTGTCGATTGTACGCTTTACGGCCTCATCTCCGATTACGTGAGTAACCACCTGAAGCCCGTGCTCCTTTGCAATGCGGCAATACTCATCCATATCTTCAACGCTTATCCACTCAAGCCCATGGTCATCTGGATTTCCAACATAGCCATTAGTCATCAAAGCGGTTCTAGCACCGAGGCTTCCGTCTTTAAAAAGCTTCAGTGGACCGAGTGTGAGCCATGAATCTTAGGATAATTACCATTAGCATACTCACCATTCTCAAGGTACTCCTTAAAATCCTCAAGTCTATTGAAGCAAACCTGATGCCTATATCTGAGCAAAGCCTCTCCCTTATCGTAGATATCGTGGAAGAGCTTAAATGCAGCAGGTCCGTCCATAAAGGTCGTTCCCACATCGTTGCTCTGTACGCTTGTAAGTCCATGAGCAACTGCATATTCCATGGTCTCAATCAGGATTTTGCGTCTCTCCTCTAGCGAAAAGTCCGGAATAAGGCGCTTTGCAATATTACAGCCGTTTCCTGTGAATATTCCGTTTGGCTTTCCGTCCTCGCCTACAAGGTAGTCACCCTCCTTGAATAACTCCTTGTTTGCCTCTATATCGAGCATTTCTAAAAGCTTTGAGTTTGTTGAAATTATGTGACCGCAAACTCTCTCAAGAACTATAGGATATTCCGTGCTGATTTTGTCGAGGTCGTTTCTATCTGGAATCCTGTCACCATCTGTGAAGTTATCCTGATTCCAGCCAATAGCGTGAAGACCCTCTTTGACGTGATTTGGGTGAGTGCTTGCAAACTCCCTGCATATCTCAACCATCTCATCTATCGAAGTAACGCCTTCTATCATCGCCTGGTTTTGCGTCTCGCCAAACTGCATGAAGTGCAGGTGTGAATCGTTTAGTCCAGGTATCAAAGTTCTTCCTTCACAGTCAATCATCTCTGCCAGGCCGCAAGTTTCATCTTTCTTTGACGCTTCGGCTTTAATATCCTCATTAGAGCCAACCGCTACAATTTTGTCATTCTCGATCAAAACGGCCTCTGCAAAGCATCCTCTCTCAACATAAACCTTTGCATTGAATAAAATTTTACGCATTCTGCTTCACTTCTTTCTTAAGCTTCTGGTCAAATATAAAGTAAACAACTGCACCGATTGCTGGAACTACAAGTCCGAGCGCTCCGTTAACTGGATCGTCTATAACGCCCTGAATGAGAAGTCCAGTGAATACAAGAGCTACAAGGATTACGGAAACTGGATAGAACCAAACCTTGTAAGGACGCTCTATAGTTGGATACTTATGTCTCAAAATAGGTAGTGCGACAATAACTAGAACATTGAATATAAGCGCACTGATTACAACTAGATTTGTTAGCTGGTCTAGGTTTCTTAGTAGAACTAGAGTGATTGAAAGTACAGCCTGAACGATGATAGGCACTGTTGGAACCTTATGCTTAGGATGAAGCTTCTTGAAGCTCTTGAAGAAATGTCCCTCTTCAGCCATCGCATAGTACATTCTTGGCTGCGCCAGAGTCATTCCGTTAAGTGTTCCAAACATAGCTAAAATCATACCGATAGAAACTATAACTCCACCTGCATTGCCTAAAAGAGTCTTAGCAACTGCTGTACCTAGGTATAGGTCTTCCTTTGCAATCATGTCCACGATTGTCTCGTGAGGTAGAACCTTCATAATCGCAAAGTTGAACAATGTGTATATGAGCGTAACTCCACCGATACCGATAATCAAAGCAAGCGGCATGTTCTTCTTAGGATTCTTGATTTCCTCAGCAACCGTGTTCAGGTTCGTCCATCCCTCGTATGCCCAAAGCGCTGCAACAATAGCAACAGCCATCATTGAAACAACATGAGTGTTGTTTTCGGCTGCATATGTTGATACTGAACCCTAGTGATAGGTCTGGGCTTACCTTGCCGGCAAATAGCGCAACTCCCATTACGATTGCAATAGGCACAAGCTTAGCTACCATAGAAAGGCTCTGAACAATCGCTGCAATCTTTACTCCAATTAGGTTATAGAAAGTTGTACCGATGATCAAAACGATGGCTGCTACCTTAATACCGAAGTCACTTATGTCAATGAATGATCTCATAACATTCATCAAAGCGATTGCAACTGCCGCTATGGAACCAGGTCCTCCGAGCAGCCAATCTGTGAAGCCTGCCATAAATCCTACAACTGGGTGAAAGGCCTCGTTTAGGTAGACAACTCTTCCGCCAGCCTTAGGCATTGCAGTTCCAAGCTCTGCATAGCAAAGACCTGCGACAAGTGAAATAACACCTGCAAGTAGCCAGCAAATCAGTGCTAGTCCACTGTTCATTCCCGTTCTCTGAAGAACGTATGACCCTAGATAGAATATTCCAGAGCCAATCATGATTCCGCCAATAATACTGATTCCACCAAATACGCCAATTTCTCTTTTTGAACTCGGTTTTTTTCAGATGTCAGCGAAGATAATTTCTTATCATCATGCATAAAAAAATTCCTCCTTAATCTGCATACTTATAAAAATTAAAAAGTGCCTTAGATAACCAAAAGCACTTCAAACTACTTTTCGTGAGTATAACTCATTTTCTCTAGCATGTCAAACAATAGTTAAGCTCGAAAAATTAAGAGTTTTTTTATTCAATAAGCAGTATTAATTAAGATTTTTAATTATATTTATACATCATGCTATTTAATTTTGTATTACCTCATTTTGCCCTATACCGATATAACCCTGCTCGCTCGTATAAGTTCTTTTATTACCTCGTTTTCGCTATTCCAAAGCTTTCTTGTTTCATCATAGAACTCTAGCTTTCCCTCGCTTAAAACCATGGTTTTTTTCGGCCATCATGGCTATAGCATTTAGGTCGTGAGAGATAAAGATGAGCGTCATACCGTTTTTTTCTCGACCATCTTCCTTAGAGTCTTCATCACTTCAAGCTGTACCGGTATATCTAATGCCGATATTATTTCATCAGCAACTAGGACCTTAGGCTCCGTTAGCATTGCTCTGCAAATTGCCATTCTCTGAAGCTGCCCGCCCGATAGCTGCTCCGGATAGCGCTTCAGCAAATCAGGATCAAGCTCACACTGAAGGAGAAGCTCTTTGATTTTTCTCGCTCGCACTTTCCTTGATTGATTTTGCTTCCTTTGATTTTTTTGAAACTCCACCCTCGGTACCCTCGAGTTTTCCTAAATTCTTTCTCATATCTTAAAAGCAACATCACTTAGGGATTTACCTAGAGTCTGACTTGGGTTAAAAGCAGCTTTTTGAGTTTTGAAACACCATCTGGATAGGGTATTTTGATGTATCTCTTCTATTTTTTCCCTATTACAGGTAAGGGCTCATTTCTGAACAGAACCTCTCCGCTATCTGGCGACATAGATTCCGACCAATATTTTTAGAAAGAGTTGATTTTCCACTTCCTGAAGCTCCTGCTATGCCGAGAGTTTCACCCTCGTTTAGGCTAAAGGCTTACATTGTCCAAAAACCTTGAGACCATCAAAGCTCTTATCTATATTTTTTTCGCCTCAATTATTCTCTTATTCATTGCCCTTTATTTTCTCCTTGCGCTATGAGTTCCTTTGATGCATTTAGCAACCTTAATCCTTCATCGCTTTTTAGGCGATTCGAAGAATTTTTTTCAACGCTTTGAAGCTCTACCAGCTCACCCCTGCTCACTATTGCAATATCGTCGCAAAGCTTCTTTATCATGCCTGGACTATGGCTCACATAGATTAACGTAAGGTCTTGGTTTTTCTCCGAGAGTCTGCAAAATTTCCAAAGTGTTTAACTGGTTTATTACATCAAGGGCTGACGAAGGCTCATCTGCAATCAAAAGCTTAGGGCTCTTCACCATAGCCATTACAAAAACTGCTCTCTGTCTCATTCCTCCAGAAAAATTCCTGGGGCAGTAGATTGAGCTTTGTCCTGTCATTGCCTAGGCCGAGCCTTTTCGAGCCATTCAATAGCAAGCTCCTCACACTCACTGCCTTTGATGCCCCTAGTAAACTCTATTTCTCTACAAATTTGATCTAGGACGCCAACATAGGGATTTAGTGCATTTATTGAATCCTGAGGTATGTAGCTTATGTACTTCTTTAAGACCTCACGCCTTTCAGCATCCTTCATCCTATTCAGGTCGTATTCACCTAGGATTTTGCTCTCGCCAACAATATCCCAGTTCTCCTTTGGAAGGCTTCCTAGGATGCCCTTTATCAAAAGGCTCTTGCCGCCTCCCGAGCTTCCCTGTAATACCAAGCTTATTGCCGCGATATAGCTCAAGGCTCACATTTGAAAGCTTATAGTCCTTGCTTAGTTCTTCGTCCTTTGCTGACCTTCCAAAACCCTTGCCTTTAGGCTTATTTTTTTATATTATTCCAAAAATTTTTTTCAGAGAAAGTATCTTTTTCATCCATCAAAAACTTAATCATCCTTTTTCTAGCTAACCTAGCTTTTTATCCTAAAATCGCTATTATCCTTGTTATTAGCTGTATTTCTTGTCCTTCCAATCGTCAAACATGTAATACATAAACAAGGATAGCGACAAAAATTCCTAAAGGTCGGCCAAAGTATCAAAATAGGCTTTTCAACTATATAAAACCTGTACTGGTAAAGCATACTGCCCCAGTCTGGAGTCGTTATATCAGACCCTAGCCCAATGAAAGTCAAAGACGCATACGCAATTATTATGTTTCCACCCTGACTTGCCAAGACAGCCATTATCGGGGGTAGATTGTTCTTCAGAATATGTCTGAACAAAATTTTATGCGTAGGCGTTCCCAAAAAGCCTTTTCAGCTATTATGAATTCCTCATCTAGCATCTTTCTGGTCAAATTCTCGCTTTGATAAGCAAACGCACCAATTCCGTATATTCCTAGCGCCATACCCACTGCAAAAGGTGAATTTCCAACAGTCATTATTACAATGAGGGCAACGATCAAAGAAGGAACTACCATGGATATATCGGAAAATAGCCTAACTAAAATCCTTATATTCCCTCCGAAGTAGCCGCTAATGGTTCCTATTGTACATCCCACTACTACTGAAGTTATACTTGCAGAAAGAAGTACTGTAATCGTCCTATTAAATCCCACGACCATGAGAGCAAAAATATCTCTACCTAGGTCGTCAGTTCCGAGGAGGTGAGCACTGCTCATCGGCAGGAATTTGTGGTCAATGTTTACCATCTTAGGGTTTTGCGTTGGGAGTAATGCACAGACAATCACTAATGCCATCAAGATGCTTCCACCAATTATGAACTTTTTCATGATGACACCTCCCTCTTAAGAATCCTACCCATTATAAACTCAAAAACTATGTTAACTAGGAACATCCAAATGACCAAAATCATTATATAGCTTTGAACCATGGGGTAGTCTCTTCTCGATATGCTATCTATCAAAAAGGTGCTGAGTCCCGGAAGCGCCATTGCAAATTCAACTACTGTTGCTCCACCTAGTACCGATGAGAATTTTGATATAGCTATGGAAAAAAGTCCATATAGCGCCGGCCTACTTCCATATTTAAGCAAGGCCTTCTTGCTATCGTAACCCCTTATTGTGTAGTACTGCATGAACATGCTTTCAGACGTCTCCTTAAAATGCACCCTAACCGCTCTTGACATAGGGTCCAATCATTGGAAAGGCAACAAAAAATAATAGCAACAATAATACCAGCAGGCGTTACATTTGTGAAGAACTTCATTATTTGAAGCTTTACGCCAAGGAAATATATTGTAATCAAAATCAGCAAGAATACAGGCACCGTCTGACTCATCAAAGTAAGAGCCCTCGAAATATAATTATATTTTCCCTTATCATCTAGTGATGCCTTATATCCTATCCAAAAGCTCAAAAAGCATAGCGAGAAGTATTCCGCCCATTCCAAGGCCAAAGGAAAGAGGAAGTCTTGAAATTATCTCAGACTTAAGCGAGCTTTGAGTCAAATATGACTTCCCCCATTCTCCTGACAAAAAGTCCTTCATCCAGCTAAAAATACTGCTGAACTAGGGGCTCATCAAAATGATATTGCTTCTCTATAACTTTGATGTTCTCCGCCGTCCTCGGAAGTCCAAGCCGATTCAAGGTTATGTCCACTGGAGAACCTGGAGTTATTCGCACAATGGCAAATGCTACAATGCTAGTTGCGAAAAAAACACAAGTATCCACTTTAAAAATTAACTTTACATATTTATTCATATGTTTTCATGTCACCCTTTAAATAAGGGGATGTAACACAAAATGCACACCCCTTGTTTTTACTATTTAACCTTTAGAGTTGAGTTTACAATGTAGTAATCTCCGTTCCAAAGCTTATAATCCTTTAGCTTGTCAGACACAGCTGCATGCCACTTAGGATCCATTGTCATCAAAACAGGTCTATCCTTTAGAATCTGCTCCTGCGCCTGTATTGCAAGCTTATCAATGTTCTCAGGATTTGTTTCACTACCCATTTGATCGAGAATGCCATCTGTTACGCTTGAGCTGTATGACATGAAGTTGTTAGGTCCACCTGTTCTGAAGAACTGGTTCAAGAAGTACACTGGGCTTCCTGCTGGGGATGGATGCTGTGCATATACTAAGATATCAAAGTTTCTAGCCTTTGTAACCTTTGATATATCGTCTACAACCTCTACAGTTACCTTGATTCCTAGCTTCTCTAGCTCTGAAGCAATTGTCTGGCTAACCTTTGGAAGATCCGGCTTTGAGCTATATGTCTTAATTGAAAGTGCAAGCTCCTTGCCGTCCTTTTGTTCTGTACTTTTGCGCCGTCTTCAAGCTTCCATCCAGAGTTGTCTAAAAGAGCCTTTGCTTCGTTTACGTTATATGTAGGTGCTGTCTTTGCATCAAAGCTGTTATATCCTGCAAATAGTCCTGTTGGAATTGTTCCGCCATCTAGAGTCTTCTTGATAGCCTCTCTATCAATACCCTTATCGATAGCTTCTCTTACAGCCGGATCTTTAAGAATATCATTTTCTAGATTTAGGAATGTATAGTACTGATATGCAGCATCAAAGTCTATTACATTCTTCTTTTTGTCCTTTAGCTCCTTTGCGATTTCGCCTGTCAAACCGAAGGCTAGGTCAACCTCTCCTGACTCGTAAGCTAGCTTAAGAGAATTGATATCCTTAAACGCCTTGATTTTTACAGTTGCAGGTCTCTCGCTTGCATCTGGATAATTTTCGTTAGGCTCTAGAGTAACTTCACTCTGTGCCTTTAGCGCTTTGATCTTGAATGGACCTGTAAATACATACTTATCGCCAACCTTCTTATATACAACATTAGTCCACTCACCTAGAATTGACTTTAGGTCAGTTGTTGCTCTTTCTGTCTTCGCAGTCAAAGTGTAATCCCCTGTTGCCTCAAACTTGATTACGCCAGCTGAAGCATTTGAAAGCTTATTCTTTTCCTGAATCTCATTTAGACAAGCAGCTAGTGCCTTAGCATCAACCTTGCTTCCATCGGCAAATTTTGCGTCCTTTTTCATTGTGATTACCCACTCTGTGTCGCTCTTTGCCTCTAGCTTGTCCACGAATCTTGACTCCATGCTTCCATCTTCCTTCTGCATGAATACGTACTCAGAAATTCCGTGGCTTGTAATCGACCATGCATTTCCTCCATCAAGCGGATTATCATCTGTGATTACCCATGTCTGACCGACAGTTACAGCATTGTCGCTACCTCCCTGTCCGCATGCAGTTACGATGAAAACCATTGCAAACATCATGAAAAACAGCTAAAAACCTTTTCTTCATAAAATCCTCTCTTTCCTAATGCACGGCAGTGCATCAATTTGCCGAATAAAAAAACCCGCTCAAAGGCAGGCGAATACTGCCCTTCCTTTATCCTCGTAAAAATCCGGCGATATCGCAACGAAGCAGGTCTTCTGACTTAGGCATCTACGCCCTTTACCTTCCCAGATTTATATCCAGTGGCTTACAAAGAGCTAAACCATCACAGCGACGGGATCGCGTAAGAATTACACTTACTTCCCTTTTTAATCATAGTAATATGAACTCGCGTTGCTTAAATTATTCTTTTTTTACAAAC